>Ga0210157_1000049_pt1 | contig 85034 bp, 85 predicted proteins | sample Napbiom13C8doseC_FD_187727 | JGI IMG/M metagenome (GOLD analysis project Ga0210157, IMG submission 187727) | Groundwater microbial communities from S. Glens Falls, New York, USA - Naphthalene biodegradation metagenome 13C8doseC (SPAdes) (version 2) ... | reverse complement strand
GTGGAGCGGGGCAGGGTGGCGTACTACGGGGAAGCGGTACTCGGTACTCAGGCCGTGGTCTCTTCGACCAGGATCGCCGAATCGGCGTCCACGGCATCCTCGAGGTCCTCGATCGGCTCGAACTCGTTGATGTTGTCGATCTCGGTACCCATCGCGATGTTGGTGACGCGCTCGAGGATCACCTCGACCACTACCGGTACCGAGAACTCGGCCATCAGGTCGCGCGCTTCGGCAAAGGCCGGTGCGATGTCTTCGGGCTTGAACACGCGGATTGCCTTGCAGCCGAGACCTTCCACAACCTTCACGTGGTCCACGCCATAGCCTTCCAGCTCGGGCGCGTTGATGTTGTCGAACGCGAGCTGCACGCAGTAGTCCATCTCGAAGTTGCGCTGCGCCTGACGGATCAGGCCCAGGTACGAGTTGTTCACCACCACGTGGATGTACGGCACCTTGAACTGCGCGGCCACGGCCAGTTCCTCGATCATGAACTGGAAGTCGTAGTCACCCGAGATGGCCACGATGTCCGAGTTCGGCGAGGCGGTCTTCACGCCGATGGCGGCGGGAATCGTCCAGCCCAGCGGGCCTGCCTGGCCGCAGTTGATCCAGTGGCGCGGCTGGTTCACGGACAGGAACTGCGCGGCGGCGATCTGCGACAGGCCGATCGTCGTCACGTAGCGCACGTCGCGCGGGAAGTACTGGTTCATCTCGCGGTACACGCGCTGCGGCTTGACCGGCACGTTGTCGAAGTCGCTCTTGCGCTTCATCGTGCGGCGGCGCTTCTGCACGTCGGCCACCCACGCCTTGCGGCACGGCAGGCGGCCGGCCATCTTCATTTCGCGAGCCACTTCGACGAACTGCTCCAGCGCGGCCTTGGCATCCGAGACGATGCCGAGGTCAGGACCGAACACGCGGCCGATCTGCGTGGGCTCGATGTCGACGTGCACGAACTTGCGGCCCTTGGTGTAGACGTCGACGCTGCCGGTGTGGCGGTTGGCCCAGCGGTTGCCGATGCCCATCACGAAATCCGAGGCGAGCAGCGTGGCGTTGCCGTAACGGTGCGAGGTCTGCAGGCCCACCATGCCGGCTTGCAGCGGGTGGTCGTCGGCCAGCACGCCCCAGCCCATCAGCGTGGGCACCACGGGCACATTGACCAGCTCGGCGAACTCGACCAGCAGTTCCGACGCGTTAGCGTTGATCACGCCGCCGCCGCAGACGATCAGCGGACGCTCGGCCTGGTTCAGCATCGAGATGGCCTTCTCGATCTGGGCGCGCGAGGCGGCCGGCTTGTACGGTTGCAGCGGTTGGTACGTTTCGGGATCGAATTCGATCTCGGCCACCTGCACGTCGAACGGCAGGTCGATCAGCACCGGACCCGGGCGGCCCGAACGCATCAGGTGGAACGCCTGCTGGAACACCTGCGGCACCAGCGCCGGCTCGCGCACGGTCACGGCCCACTTGGTCACCGGCTTGGCGATCGACTCGATATCGACGGCCTGGAAATCTTCCTTGTACAGACGGGCGCGCGGGGCCTGGCCGGTGATGCAGAGAATGGGGATCGAATCCGCCCAGGCCGAGTAAAGGCCCGTGATCATGTCCGTGCCGGCGGGGCCCGACGTGCCGATGCAGAGGCCAATGTTGCCCGGCTCGGCACGGGTGTAGCCCTCGGCCATGTGCGAGGCGCCTTCCACGTGGCGCGCCAGCAGGTGGCGGATCGAGCCAGCGCGGCGCATGGCCGAGTAGAACGGGTTGATGGCGGCGCCCGGCACGCCGAACGCGGTGGTGATGCCTTCCTTTTCCAGTACGGCGATGGCCGCGTCGACTGCTCTCATCTTCGGCATGTCTGTCTCCAATACGATTCAAAACAATGGGTGGGATTTGTTCTGGGTCTGATGCTATGCCCGCACCGGCCTGTGGATAAACAGAAGGGAGATCAGTTGATTCGATACCTGCAGTTAGCAATGCCGCAGCATCGAGCATCGAATGTGAGCGATGCAGTATGTGTTCGAGACCTTCGCCGGATCCCCCATGGCGAGGGGTTCGGCGCAATCTGGTGGCGTTGCGGGCTTTCGGTCGCGCCGCCATCGGGCCAAAATGAGAGGTTTGGAATCGCCCTTGCTCTGCCATGTACTCGCGGCTGCCGACCACCTACGAATTGATTGAAGCGCTCCAGGCCTCTCCGCAGGCCGGACCGGCCGCCGAGAGCCGTCTGGCCACGGTGTTGTGGGCCGGCTTTGTCCTGGCGCTGGTGCCGATGCTGGTCGCCGGCGGCGCGCTGGTGTGGTGGCACCGGGTGCTTGCGCAGGTGCCGCCGGCGTGGCTTCCGCAGGTCTTTCACGTGCTGCTGGCCGTTTGCGGGGTGTTCTACGTCGGCGCATGGGTGATCAGGCTGCTCGATCGCCGTGCTGCGTTGCAGCATCCGCTTCGCTGGCTGACGCGTCGGCTCGATACCCAAAGCGAGGTCGAGAACGCGCTGCTGCTACGCCTTGGCCGCATTCCGGCGCTCCAGCTCCGCGCCCGCCAGCGTCGCGTGGTGCTGCAGGCACGGCTCTGGGACGCCAGCGCCCGCACCATGGCGCTGGTCCTGGCCATTGGGCCCGCCGCGGTGATCCTGGCCGACGGTGTGGCGGTCATGGCACCCGGCGGCGTCCCGGCGCTCGTGGCGATCTACGGCGCAGTGTTGGTGGCTGGATGCGCCCTGGCGTTGTTCGCCCAGTTGCAATGCAGCGCCCCGCTGCGCCGGCTGGCCCACGTGCTGGGTGAAGCAGCGGAAATCAACGAGGCCGTGAACCGCCAGCGTCAGCCGTAGCAGTCGTCCAGCACGGAGCTTCCGGGGCGTGACGATTGGTGGGCCGGATGGGCGTCATAGCGCCCCGGGGATGCGCGATATGGCTCCGATGCCTCACAATGTGCCGGCAGGAGACATTTAGCTGGGCTGGCATGGACAAACTCAAACAGATCGAAGCATTCATCGCCGTGGTGGAACACGGCAGCATGGCCGCCGCCGCGCTGACGCAGAACGTCACGCCGGTCATGATCGGCCGGCGCATCAACGCGCTGGAGGCACGCATCGGCGTCAAGCTGCTGCATCGCTCCACGCGCCGCATTGTGGTGACCGAGCAGGGCGCCGCGTTCATGGAGCAGTGCAAGAAGGCGCTGGCCGACCTGGACCGCGCCGAGATGCTGATTGCCGAAGGCAAGCACAAGGCCACCGGTCACCTGATCGTGTCGGCACCGGCCGCATTCGGGCGCAAGCACGTGGCGCCGCACGCGCCGGCCTTTCTCGCCGCCAATCCCGAGGTGCAGATTTCATTCAACCTGACCGACCGCGTGGTGGATCTGGTGCGCGAGGGCTATGACGTCGGCATCCGCATCGGGGGCGCGATCGACCCGAACTTCGTGGCGATCAAGCTGGCGACCAATAAGCGCGTGGTATGCGGCACGCCCGCGTACTTTGCCAGGCACGGCGTGCCGCACACGCTCGAGGATCTGGAGAAGCACAACTGCCTCGCGTTCAACCTGCAAGGCGGGCAGCAGCGTGGCTGGTACTTCCAGCAAAACGGTAAGACCGTGACGGTGCGCGTGAACGGCAATCTCGACTGCAACGACGGCGAGCTATTGCATCGCTGGACTGGCGAGAGCCTGGGACTGGGCTGGCGTTCGACGTGGGAGATCCTGCCGCAACTGGAAAGTGGGGAGCTGATCACGGTACTCGACGAGTACGCGCTGCCGGATTACGACATCCTCGCGGTGTACCCGCAGCAGCGGCCGGTGCCGGCCAAGATCCGCTTCTTCATCGAGCACTTGAAACAGGCGTTTGCAAAGCCGGGGTATTGGAGCGGCAGGGTCTGAGGGGTTTGAAGCGTTGGTGCTATGGCGCCGTCAGCGCGGAACCAGATCCGCAAAAACCGAACCCCCAAAAGAAAAAGCCCGCAGCCATTGCGGTCTGCGGGCGGTCCCTCTTGCGAAGGACGGGGAGAGCTCATGAAGTGCGCCCCCGCAACTCCATGGCGAGGTGAATATTGCGCCTCTCCCGCTTCTTCGTCCTTGACTCCGATCAAGCCTATCGCATTCGCTCCGAACGTCAGGCCAGCAACGCGGCCACCAGGTCCTTGCCACGTGCCGCCGCCGGTACTTCCTCAAAGTGCAGAGCGGCCTCCACATGCGCCAGATGCTCGACCATCAGCTTCACGGCAAGTTCGGCATCGCCCGCGCGCGCGGCGTCGATAAAGGCGCGGTGCTCGTCCGATGAACACGTCGCATCGCGGCGGCTCTGGTAGAGCATCGTGATCACGGCGCTGCGCATCGACAGTTCGCGCATGATGCCGGTCATCACGCTGTTGCCCACCACCTCGGCCAGCACGATATGGAAATCGCCCAGCAGCCGGGTACGCGTCTGGGCATCATTGCCGCCCAGCGACTTGCGTTCGGCGGTCAGGTGTTTCTCGATGCGCTTGTAGTCTGCAGGCGTGGCCTTGGCGACGAACTCGCGCGCCAGTGCCGCCTCCAGGATGCGCCGCACCGTGAACACCTCGCGTGCTTCTTCCGCGCTGGGCTTGGCCACGAACGCGCCCTTGTCCGGCACGATCTGGATGACCTTGTCCTTGGACAGCATCAGCAACGCGGCGCGAACCTTGGTGCGGCTGACGCGATAGACGCTGGCCAGCGCCTCCTCGCGCAGCTTGGTGCCGGGCGGCAGGCGGTGCGAGACGATGGCGGCGACGATATCGTCGGCAATCGCCTCGGCGGTCATGTCTGGATCGATATGCTCGGGCATGGTGTCGCGCGTCGCCTGGCAGGCCAGCGCGGTGAGTGGGATGTGCGTGATTCTAGCGCCCCGAGGCCACCCCCGGCAGCGGTGCCGGTACCGGGACTTCCCCGGAGCCATGATCGTGCACCATCAGCCCTTCCTCCAGCTCACCTGCCGGGATCGTGCCATTGAGCACGCCGTGGGCCCGTTCGCGGTCGATGTCGTGCTCCCAGGCGGCCACCACTACCGTGGCTACGCAGTTGCCAATCAGGTTGCCCACCGCGCGGGCGATACCGATGAACCAATCCACCGACAGCACCAGCACCAGGCCGATGGCGGGGATCGCCGGATGGGCGGAGAGTGTCGCGGCCAGGATCACGATCGCCGAACCGGGAATGCCATGCGCGCCCTTCGACGTGACCAGTGCCACGGCCAGGATGCCGAGCAGGTCGCCCAGCGCCAGCGGCGTGTTGGTGGCCTGCGCGATGAACACCGCGGCAAGCGTCAGGTAGATCGAGAATGCATCGAGGTTGAATGAGTAGCCGGTGGGAATCACCAGGCCGACCACCGACTTGCGGATGCCCATGTACTCGAGCTTCTTCATCACCTGCGGCAGCACGCTGTCGGACGACGCTGTGCCGAGCACCACCAGCAATTCGGCACGCAGGTAACGAATCAGCTTCAGCACCGAGAAGCCGCACAGCCGCATGATCAGCCCCAGCACGCCGACCACGAAGATCACCACCGCGCCGTAGAACAGGATCACCAGGAACCCGAGCTGCTTGAGCGAGCCGATGCCGTACTTGCCCACGGTGAACGCCACCGCGCCCAGCACGCCCAGCGGCGCCAGCTTGATGATGAAGCCCATCATCTTGAACAGCGTGTGCGAGAACGTGTCGATCAGCTTGACCAGCGGCCGGCCGGATTCGCCCACGACGGACAGCGCGCAGCCGAACAGGATTGAGACCAGCAGCACCTGCAGCACGTCTCCACTGGAGAATGCGCCCATGATCGTGTTCGGAATCAGCTTGAGCAGGAAATCGACCATGCCCGCGCTCTTCACCTTGTCGGCGGATTCGATGTAGGCCGACATGGCTGAGATATCCAGCGAACGCGGATTCACGTTCATGCCGGTGCCCGGATGGAACACGTAGGCCAGCACCACGCCCAGCGCCAGCGCGATGGTCGTGACCACCTCGAAATAGACCACGGCCTTGATGCCGACGCGCCCGACCTTCTTCAGCTCCCCGGCGCCGCAGATGCCCGCCACGACCACGCAGAACACGATGGGGCCGATCAGCATCTTGATCAGCTTGATGAAGGCATCGCCCAGCGGCTTGAGCTTGGCGGCGAACTCGGGGAAAAACAGCCCGAGCAGGGTGCCGATCACCAGCGCGATCAGCACCTGACCGAACAGGGAGCGGGTGAATCGGGTGTGCAGGCGTGCACCAGCGGCGCGCTGCGAGGGTACGGCTTGCTGCATTGTTGTCTCCGTGCCGGGCGCGGTCCAGATGAGACGTCTTTGCGTCGCTGGCCGGCCCTGATCTGATTCAGGACTACCTGCCGTCACATGGCGCGGGAGGGCGGATGCGCGGCGGGCCTGGCATCACCACGGGAAATCGGCCCGAGAGCCATATCCCGCGCGGAAAGCCCCCCTGTTGAGGCGGAATCCACGCAATCCACTTGTCCGGACCGGATTGTCCGCAGCGGATTGTTGGTGCGTGGAGGCCAATATAGTGCATATCATTTTTGTATGCAATTTTTGAATTCACTGTGCTAACATGAATCGCACAGAATAGAGCTACGGCACCGGGCGCCTGCCTTGACTGGCCCTCCCGCCAGGATTTCCTCGACCGAGCTCACGCACCACCAGCAGGAGAGACACACACATGGCAGCAACCCCTACGCCGTTGTCCGCTGAAACCGGCACGCGCATCATGACCTGGGCCGACGCCCTGGCCGTTCATACCGATCAGCCCGGCATCCTTACCCGCACCTATCTGACCGAGGCCCATCACGGCGCCGCCGCGCTGCTGACCGAATGGATGGAAGCTGCGGGCATGACCGTGCGCCGCGATGCCGCCGGCAACGTGATCGGCCGCTATGAAGGCACCACGCCAAACGCCCCGGCGCTGCTGACGGGTTCCCACTTCGACACCGTGCGCGACGCGGGTCGCTACGACGGCAACCTCGGCGTGATCCTGCCGATCGCCTGTGTGGCCGAGTGGAACCGCCAGGGCAAGCGCTTTCCGTTCGCGCTCGAAGTGGTCGGGTTTGCCGAGGAAGAGGGCGTGCGCTTCAAGGCCACGCTGCTGGGCAGCCGCGCCATCGCGGGCACGTTCGATACCAATGTGCTCGACAACGTCGATGACTCGGGCAAGACCATGCGCGAAGTGATGCGCGCGGCCGGGTTCGATGCCGGGCAACTGCCCGCCGCGAAGCACGATCGCAGCCAGGTGCTGGCCTTCATCGAGGTTCACATCGAGCAAGGTCCGGTGCTGCTGAACGAAGGCCTGCCCGTGGGAGTGGTTACCGCCATCTCTGGCGCCACGCGCTTCATCGTCGAGCTGGAAGGCCTGGCCGGCCACGCCGGCACGGTGCCGATGGACATGCGCCGCGACGCCGCGATGGCCGGCGCGGAGATCGGCCTCTTCATCGAGAAGCGCTGCGGCGGCAAGCCGGGCCTGGTCGGCACGGTCGGCCAGTTCAATGTGCCGAACGGCGCCACCAATGTGGTTCCGGGCCGCGCGGTGTTTTCCATCGATATCCGCGCTGGCGATGACGCCGAGCGCGAGGCCGCCGTCAACGACGTGCTGGCCGAAATCGAACGTGTTTGCGCGCGCCGCAACGTCCGCTCGCAGATCCGCAAGACGCACGAAGCCGCCAGCGTTCCGTGCGCGCCGTGGCTGCAGTCCCAATGGGCCGCGGCAGTAGAGCGCCAGGGCGTGCCCGTGCATCACCTGCCCTCCGGCGCGGGCCATGACGCCATGGCCATTGCCGCCATCGCCGATGTGGCCATGCTGTTCGTTCGCTGCGGCAACGGCGGCATCAGCCATCACCCCACCGAAACCATGACGTCGGAAGACGCCCAGACGGCCGCGCGTGTGTTCGCCGATTTCGTCGAGCACTTCCATCGCCCCCAATAAGCGCCGCCATCGGCGTCGCCCCGAAAACTCCAGAGATAACGAAGATGACCGCACGAGACAACATGAATCCCGTTGAAACCACGCTGACGCAATATATCGACCAACACCGCCCGCAACAGGAAGCGTTCCTGGCCGAGCTGGTCAAGGTGCCGTCGGACAACCCCCCCGGCGATTGCGACGCCCATGGCAAGCGCGCCAAGGAACTGCTCGAAGGGCTGGGATTCAAGGTCGAGGCCCACAAGGTGCCCGAAGACAAGGTCCGTGCAGCCGGCATGATCAGCGCGACCAACCTGCTGGTGCGCAAGACGTTCGGCAACGGTGGACCGACCATCGCGATGAACGCCCACGGTGACGTGGTGCCTCCGGGCCTGGGCTGGACCAAGGACCCGTACGGCGGCGAGATCGCTGACAGCGAACATGGCCCGGTGATGTTCGGCCGTGGCGTGGCCGTGTCGAAGTCGGACTTCGCCACCTACGCCTACGCCGTGCTGGCGCTTCAGGAAGCCGAGAAGCAGGGCGCGAAGCTGAACGGCACCGTCGAACTGCAGTTCACCTATGACGAGGAAACCGGTGGCGACATCGGTCCGAAGTTCCTGCTCGACGAAGGCCTGACCAAGCCCGATTACGCAATCTCGGCCGGCTTCTCGTACGGCATCACGTCGGCCCACAACGGCTGTCTGCACGTGGAAGTCACCGTCAAGGGCAAGCAGGGCCACGCCGCCATGCCGCACACTGGCGTGGACGCGATCGAGGCCGCCACGCACATCCTGCAGGCGATCTACGGCCTGCGGGCCGAACTGGCCACGCGCAAGAGCAAGGTGCTCGGCATCGACACTGCCACGCTGAACGTCGGCCTGATCAAGGGTGGCATCAACACCAACGTGGTGCCTGACCTGGTCACGTTCCGCGTGGACCGCCGCATGATTCCGGAAGAGATCGGTTTCGACGCCGAAGGCGAGCTCCGCGCTGTCGTGGAGAAGGCCGCCAAGGAGCGTCCGGGCATCGAGGTGAAGGTAGAGCGCATCATCCTGGCCGAACCGCTGTCGGAACTGCCGGGCGTGGAGAAGCTGATCGGTGCCCTGAAGCAACGCGCCGAGTCGGTCTTCGGCGTGGAGATTCCGGTGCAGGGCGTGCCGCTCTACACCGACGCTCGCCACTACACGAGCCGTGGCATCCCGACCGTGCTGTACGGCGCCGGCCCGCGCACGCTGATGGAAGCCCGCGGCCACAACTCGGACGAGAACCTGCGTCTGAACGACCTGAACCGTGCCACCAAGGTCGTCGCGCTGGCACTGTCGGACCTGATGGCCTGAACAAGACGCGCCCCCGCGAACTGTAGTACCCCTTGGTTGTGATGATGGCCCGCGAGACACTCGTCCGCGGGCCTTTTTTCATTCGGCGGCGTCTTCGTCCGGCACGGCCAGGCTTACCAGCCATCGCCGCACGATCTGCTCTTCTTCGGCGGTGAGCCCGGCGCGCAGTCGCTTATCGGCCTCCCGCGCGCGTACCTTGCACTCGGCCAGCAATGCCTGCCCGCTCTCCGTCAGCGCGATCGTCTGGATGCGGCCGTGCACCGGATGAGGCTGACGCGCGATCGCGCCCATCTTCTCCAGGTTGTTCATGATCACGCTGACCGTCTGCGGGGTCAGCATCGCCAGCCGCGCGACGTCGGCACCGGAAATGCCGGGGTAGGCGCCGAGCATCGTCAGTACGAAGAACTGCGGCAGGGTCACACCAAGATCGGCCAGCAGGCGTTCCATGTTCAGGCGATTGGCCGCGCTGGCCTGCCGCAGCAGGTACGCCAGATAGCCGCTCTCGCCGCGCTTGCCTTCACCGGGTGCGGGAATCCGAGCCGCTTCCTCCGCGTCTGCCTTCTTCCCTTTGTTTTTCCCTTTGGATGACAGGGTCTTTCCCATAATGTCAGAGCTCTTACATTAATCTTCGAACTCTGACATCTTATCGCAAGGAGCCAGTCATGGATTTCCAGACCTTCACGAAATCGGCGTCCGACGTCTACGCGGCGCTGAGCGGGGTAAGCAAGGCAGTGGAAGCGGCGGGGATGGACAAAGCGCTGACGGAGCTGCTCAAGCTGCGCGTCTCGCAGATCAACGGCTGCGCGTTCTGCCTGCAGTTCCATCTGAACATTGCGCGCAAACTCGATATCGACCCGCGCAAGTTCGACCTGCTGGCCGGCTGGCGCGACGCGGGCATCTACACGGCGCGCGAAGCCGCGGCGCTGGGCTGGGCCGAGGCGCTGACGTCCATGAACGATCCCGCCGCGCGCGATGTGGCCTTCGCCACCGCGCGGACGGTGTTCAGCGAGCAGGAACTGATGTTGCTGGCAGCCGCGATTGCCTCGATCAACGCCTGGAACCGCATTGCGGTCGGCTTGCATTTCGCGCCGCCGCCAGCCTCGCCCGGGGGCCGGCCATGAACGGCGTCACCGCGGAGCAGATCGAGATCCGCGGCATCGATACGCCCGGAGACGTGGCTGCGGCGTTTCCCCTGATGCACCAGTTGCGCCCGCATCTGCAGGACGCGGACGAGCTGGTCACGCGTTGGCAGCGGCAGACCGGCGACGGCTACCGTCTGGTCGGTCTGTGGAACGATGGCCCGTTGGTGGCGCTGGCTGGCTATCGGTACGCGGAAAACCTCGTCTATGGGCCGTACTGCTATGTCGACGATCTGGTCACTGACGCCGCCGCGCGCAGCGGTGGGTACGGCCAGATGCTGATGGACTGGCTGAAGACGAAAGCGCACGCGCAGGGATGCGCGCGGCTGGTGCTGGACACGCCGCTCGACAATGTGCTCGGCCACCGCTTCTACTACCGCAACGGCCTGCTGGCCCGGGCGCTACGGTTCAACTACGTGTTCGACTGAGTGAGTCGATCACTGGCGCCGAATTCATGGGCCGAACTAATGGGCCGAACCACGGGCCGACCATACGCCTCCAGACATGACCACATTGCTACACCTGAACGTCAGCCCGCGCGGCGAGCGATCACACAGCCGCCAGGCTGGGTCCGTCGTACGCGAACGGCTGGCCGCGCATCGCGGACCGCTGACCGTGATCGAACGCGATCTCGGTGCCGAGCCGCTGCCGCCCATCGACGCGGCGTTCACAGACGCGAATCTTGCCGTGGCGGCCGGCGGTGACGAGCAGGCCCCGGCGCTGATGCTCTCCGAGCGCCTGATTGCCGAACTCGAGTCTGCGGACATGGTGCTGATCACCACGCCGATCCACAATTTCACGGTGCCGGCCACGCTCAAGACGTGGATCGACGTGGTCGTGCGGCCGGGGCGGACCTTCCGGAGCACGCCGCAAGGCAAGCAGGGCCTGCTGCGAGACCGCCCGGTGCTGGCCGTGGTGGCCTGCGGCGGCGCGTTTCACGACGGGCCCGGCAGTCAGCAGGATTTCTTCACGCCATACCTGAAGTACGTGCTGGGGACGATTGGCCTGTCGCGCGTCGAGGTTCTGCGCATGGAGAACATGAATCGCGGCTCCGACCCGGTGGCGCGCAGCTTTGACCACCTTCGCGCCTGGTGCGAAGCCGCCGTGCCCGCGATGGTGGACTGATGTGGACTGACGCCGCAAAGGCGACCGGTCAGTCAATCAGTCGGGGATCGTCGCGTCTCCGACGCCAAGCGGGCGCTGCATCAGCAGGGTGTCGATCCACTGACCGTGCTTGAGACCGACCGATTCCAGCCGCCCGACGGTACGGAATCCCAGCCGCTCGTGCACGGCCACGGAACCGGCGCCCTCACCGGACGCGGTCAGCGCCACCACGGCCACCATCTGACGCCACGGCCCGGTCTCGCAGCGCGTGATCAGTTCGGCCAGCAGCGCGCGGCCCAGCCCTTCGCCGGTATGGCGATGGTCGATATAGATCGAGTCCTCGATGGCGAAGCGGTAGGCGCTGCGAGCGCGATAACTCGACGCATAGGCATAGCCAAGGATCTCGCCATCGCGTTCGGCGACGATATACGGCAGGCCCTTCTTGAGGACCTCGCCGAACCGGTGCCGCATCTCGTCGACGGTCGGCGCCACTTCCTCGAACGAGGCGCGGCCGTGTTGCACGTGGTGGGCGTAGATGGCGTGGATCGCCGGGACGTCGTCAGTGGTGGCGTCGCGCAGCCGGTAAGGCTTGCGCGCGATGGTGGGGAGGGCGGACACGTTGGATTCCGAAGGAGATTCTGAGGGGTCAATCTGCCATGGCACGTCGTCGCTGGCCATGGTTCAGCGATAGGCCGGGTCGCGCATGATGCGTGCCAGCCAGCAATCGTTGCCTGGCCGTTGCCTGTCCGTTGCCGCGTGCGGTTGTATATAGTGCGGGTAGTTCAACACAGACTGCCGGAACAGGCCGAAGGAAGCCGTCATGATCACGATCTACCATAACCCCCGCTGCTCGAAATCGCGCGAAACGCTCGCGCTGGTCGAATCGGCAGCGCAGCGCCTGGGCGAACCGGTGGAGATCGTGGAATACCTCAAGACGCCGCCGTCGCTCGCCACGCTGCGCCAGCTCCACACGATGCTGGGCGTGCCGGTGCGCGCCATGATCCGCGATGGCGAAAGCGCCTACAAGGAGCTGGATCTTGCCGATCCCGGCCTGACCGACGCCGAACTGCTGGCCGCCGTGGCCGACAACCCGATTCTGCTGCAGCGACCGGTGGTGGTCCGCAACCGCCGCGCGGCGATCGGGCGTCCGCCGGAGAACGTGGCCCAACTGCTGGGTTGAGCGCCAGTTTTCCACCCCTGAAATAGAACCGGCCCCCACCAGAGGTGGAGGCCGGCCGGTCAGACAGGGAGTGTGCTTCAGACGGGGCCGTTCAATTGACGCCCAGCCAGTGCATGACCTCCTGACCGAAAGAGATTCCTGCCAGGACGACCAACAGCACGACCGCCGTGACCGCGCTCACGTAGATCGTCGCCTGGGCGACTTCCGCATCTTCCGTGACGGAATGGTAGTGCGTGACGATATCGGTATGCGCACCAGGACGGTGCAGCCAGTGCAACCGGCCGGAAAGATCCTTGAGATGAAGATCGGGATGGAATCGCATGGCCACACCTCCTCGGCGCACCGTCAGGGATCGCTGGCGGGCACAGGCGGCGCGAACGCTCACGCCACCTCACGCCACCAATTGCACGCTTCTACTATAGGTGACGTTTGCCATGCTATCGATGCGGCATGGATCGAACAGGTGTTGGTTGCCGCACCAAGGCGGTGCGCCTGTTCGGCCTCAAATGCACCGAAAGCGATCCAACATTCACACTGCGGGTTTGGGATCGCTTTCCGGTGTGTCCGCCGCCGGGGGCAGGGCAGCCAGGGCGGCTTCCCGTGCGCGCAGTTCGGTCAGCATGTTGCAGAACAGCGCCCCTTGCTCGAGCGCGTCGTCGAGCGCCACGTGCGTATGGGGCAGCGGATCGTGCCAATGGGCGGGAAAGGCCGCCTTGACCGCTTTACGGTAGGGCAGCCCGGTCAGCGCGAAGCCGACGGTCTTGATGTCGAGCGCGGCCCAGCCGAAGGGTGACCGGCCTACGAACCGCATCATGTACCAGAACACCCATGTGAAATCGAAGCCGGCTGGGAACGCGACGAACACCGGCTTGCCGGGCAGGCTTTCGACCCATTCGACGTAACGCGGCATGGCGTCCTCGGGACGCTGCAGGTCACGCCGGCACGCCGCCCAGGCTTCGGGCTGCGTTTTCCACCATTGCATCTGTACAGGATGACCGGCCGCGCCGGGCAAGGTCTCCAGGTTCGCGGAGAACGTGCCGACAACAGTCTTGTCTGCCAGCATCGCCACCGATGCGAAAGACAGCATCGAATGTGGGCCCGGGATCGGGCCGTCGGCCTCCACGTCGGTACTGACGTAGATCTCGGGACGCGTGTCCGGCGCCTGTTTTTTCGCCATGGGTCAGGCCACGTCGATCAGGTGATCGGCCACGAACGGATTGTTGCGACGCTCCTCGCCGAACGTGGAGACCGGGCCGTGACCCGGCACGAACGTCACGTCGTCACCCAACGGCCAGAGCCGGGTGCGGATCGAGCGGATCAGATCCGCGTGGTTGCCGCGCGGGAAGTCGGTGCGCCCGATCGAGCCGGCGAACAACACATCGCCGACGATGGCGAGCTTGTTGGGGCGCGAGAAAAACACAACGTGGCCCGGCGTATGGCCCGGGCAGTGATAGACCTCGAGCGTCTCGTTGCCAAACGTGACCGTGTCGCCGTTCTCGAGCCAGCGGTCCGGCTCGAAAGCCTCGGGATGCCCAAAGCCGAATCGCCGCGTCTGCTCGGGCAGCTGCTCGATCCAGAAGCGTTCCTCCTGCTGCGGCCCCTCGATCGGAATGCCGAGCTGGCGCGATAGCGTCGCGGCGCCGGCGCAGTGATCGACGTGCCCGTGCGTCAGAAAGATCTTCTCCAGCGTGACGCCTTGCTCCTTGACCGCCGAGAGGATGCGGTCGAGATCGCCACCGGGATCGCAAACGGCCGCGCGCTGCGTGGTCTCGTCGATCAGTAGCGAACAGTTTTGCTGGAAGGGCGTGACGGGGATCAGGAGGGCTTTCATTTGTGCTTGTTGCGGCATATTTTGAGGCTGGACACCGGCCTCGGCAGGTGAGTCATTGTAGCCGCGTCATGCGTGCGTCATCGCTCGGTCATCGACCCCGATACGTGCGATGCCACACAGAAAGTGCAGCATAAGCCGTGCACGCTCCATCAAGAACCCGCCCCGGGGTATCCGGCGCAATCCCTTGCCACGCCGTGGATTGCGGGGAATTGACACCAGTTTAAGCACCTTTTGCTTAAGTTTCGTAACAAAATCAAGGCACTAGCTTCAATACGACTCTGTTAGACTGCGCGCCTATGTTTAGCCAGCCCGCACTCCGCCCGGAGTCCGTGCGCACGATAGCGCCCGGCTCCACACGCTTCCTTCGTCAATGCGCGATCATCGTATCGGCGTTGGTGATGGCCGCGTGCGCGACGCCGCCGGGCGGCGACACCGAGAACGCATCGACGCAAGGCGCGATCCCGACCAAGTCCGCACGGTCGAAGTCCGGCACGAACGCGCCGGCGACGGCCAAGTCCGACGATCGCGGTAGCTGGAACCTGTTCGGCCTCGATGAAGGCGCGCCGGCGCAATCGTCGATCGACGGCCTGCGCGCGGACATGGGTACGTTCGAGCAGCGTGGCACGGCATCCTGGTACGGCAAGGGCTTTCACGGCCGCAAGACCGCCAATGGCGAACGCTTCGACATGCGCGCCATGACGGCGGCTCACCCGACCCTGCCGCTAGACAGCTGGGTGCTGGTGCGCAATCTCAGCAACAACAAGGTGGCCGTGGTGCGGATCAACGACCGTGGCCCCTATCATGGCAACCGGATCCTCGACCTGTCGTACGCGGCAGCCAAGCGCCTGAGCTTCGTCAATAGTGGCTCGACCAAGGTGGAAATCCGCCGGCTGTCCCGCACCGAAGTGGCGGCCCTGGGCCCCGAGATCGAGGCGGGTGGCACCGAGGCCGGCGATGGCAGCGGCGCCGACGAGATGCCGGATACCGCCAATGCGCTGGTGCCGACGAAGTCGAAGGCCAGGAAGTCCACGGTCAAGCGCAAGCGCCCCTGATCCGCGATGCAGGCCGGCCGGATCGATCCTCTCGCTCCCCGCTCAACCGCCCGCCTGCAGCCCCCCTCCCAATTCAGATTTTTCTCACTCAGCACGCTGCGCGAGCGCGAGCTGGTAGAGCGCATCCGTCTTCGCGCCGGTGATCGCGGCCGCCAGTTTGGCTGCGCGCTTGGCTGGCAGCTCGGCCAGCAGCAGCTTCAGCACGCGCACCGCTTCCGCATCGGGCGCATCTTCATCGCCCGCTTCCGCCCGACGCACACCTTCCACGACCAGCACGAACTCGCCCTTGCCGCGCGCAGCTTCGCTCGCAAGCCAGGCTGGGGCTTCCGCCACGGTCAGGACGGGCGTCTCCTCGAACAGCTTGGTCAGTTCGCGCCCGATCAGCAGGCGGCGCGTGCCGGGCAGGGCGGCCGCCAGCGCGGCCAGCGTGTCGGCAATGCGGTGCGGTGCTTCGTAAAGGACCCAGGCGTGGTCGAGCACAGCCAGCCGGGCGATCTCGTCCGCGCGGGCCTTGGGCTTGCCCGGCAGGAATCCGACAAACGTGAAACGGCCTTCGCCAGCCTCGAGCATGTCGCCTGCGACGGACAGCGCCGTGACCGCGGCGCTCGGCCCCGGCAACGGCACCACGCCGAGTCCGGCCGCGCGCACGGCTTCCACCAGCCGAGCGCCCGGGTCAGAAATACCCGGCGTGCCGGCATCGGACACATAGGCGATCCGTTCCCCGGCCCGCAGGCGTTCCACGATACGGACGGCGGCCTCGCGCTCGTTGTGCTCGTGCACGGCGACCAGCGGCCGCTGCAGCCCCACGCGGGTCAGCAGTTGCCCGGTGTTGCGCGTGTCTTCACAGGCGATTGCGTCGGCCAGGCCGAGCACGTGCAGCGCGCGCAGGGACAGGTCGGCGACGTTGCCGATCGGCGTGGCCACCACGTACAGCGTGCCCGGTGGGTAGGTCTGACCGCTTGCCAGCAGGGTCCAGTCACTCATGCTTGGAGAACTTCCGTTGATTCGCTCATTCAAAACCACCACGCCATCCGCGTTGCCGGCGCGGCCGGCATCGTCCACGACGCGGCAAGGCGCGCTGGCCGAGGATCGCGCGCTTGCCTACCTGCAGCGGCAGGGTCTGGTGGCGGTCGAACGCAATTATCGCTGCAAAGGCGGCGAGATTGACCTGATCATGCGCGCTGCTGACGATACGCTGGTTTTCGTCGAGGTGCGCAAGCGCGGCGGACGCGGGTTTGGCGGCGCGGCGGCAAGCATTACGCTGACCAAGCAGCGGCGCGTGCTGCGCGCGGCCAGTCATTACCTTGCCACGCTGGACCGGCTGCCGCCATGCCGGGTGGACGTGGTGGCGCTGGACCCGGGCCGGCTCGAATGGCTGCGGAACGCGTTCGACCTCGGGGCGCTGGATTCCGAGGGCGGCGGCGAGGGGCCTGCGTCATAATGCGCGGGATTGTGCAGAAGTCATCAAGCCATGAGTATTGAAAGTATCGAGCAGCAATTCCTGGACAGTGCCGAGACCAAGCGGATGGCCGCCACGCTGATGGCGCCTCACATTGACGCCGCCGTGGAGCGGATGGTCGCGGCCCTGACCAGCGGCAACAAGATCCTGGCCTGCGGCAACGGCGGCTCGGCCGCGGACGCCCAGCATTTCGCGGCCGAACTGGTTGGCCGGTTCGAGCGCGAGCGCCCGGGCCTGGCGGCCATCGCCCTGACCACGGACAGTTCGATCCTGACGGCGATTGGCAACGACTACGATTTTTCGGTGGTGTTCTCCAAGCAGGTGGAAGCCCTGGGCCAGCCCGGCGACATCCTGCTGGCGCTCTCCACTTCGGGCAATTCGGCCAACGTGATCGCGGCCATCCACGCCGCGCACCAGCGCGACATGAGCGTGGTGGCGCTGACCGGCAAGGGTGGCGGCAAGATCGCCACGGTGCTGGACGAATTCGACATTGACCTGTGCGTGCCGAGCGATCGGACCGCGCGGATCCAGGAAGTGCATCTGCTGACACTGCATTGCCTCTGCGACGGTATCGACGAGGCACTGCTGGGTGAGGCATAAGGACCACGCCAGTGGACGCCCGCGAGTTATCCCGGGTTATTCACAGGCCTGCCCACAACGTATCCACAGGTTTTGCGGCGTCATCCACAGTGATATCCACAGCCGCGCAACCGCCCTGCAAACCGCTGCAACCTGATTTCCTGCAAAGGACCGCATGACGAACGTGACCAAGACTAACCAGAAGAAGACTTCCCCGGCCCGTATCGCACGCACGGCCGTCACCGTGGCCGCACTGATCGTGTCGGCCACGCAGCTCGCCGGCTGCTTCCCGGTGCTGGCCGGCGCGGTCGGTACCGGCGTGGTGATGGCCACCGACCGCCGGCCCACGGGCACGCAGACGATCGACCGTGGCCTGCAGATGGAAATCGACAGCACGCTGAGCTCGCGCTTCAGCGGCGACAAGGCCCGCGTGGAGGCGGCGGTGTTCAACCGCAAGGTGCTGCTGGTGGGCGAAGTCAGCAATGCCGACGTCAAGCAGCAGGTCGAACAGTACGTGCGCGGCCTGCAGAACACGCGTGACGTGGTGAACGAACTCCAGGTCACGGCCTCGCCGGGCTTCATGACGCGCAGCAATGACGCGTACCTGACCAGCAAGGTCAAGACGCTGATGGTGACCGCCGAGGGCGTTCCCGCCAATTCGATCAAGGTTACGACGGATAAGGGCGTGGTCTATCTGCTGGGCATCGTGACCAATGCCGAAGGCGACAAGGCCACGGACGTGGCCCGCAACTCCAGCGGCGTGCAGAAGGTGGTCAAGGCGTTCGACTACATCAGCGAATCCGAGCGCGCCCGTCTGGATGCATTGGGTAGCTCGCAGAACGGCAACACCGGCAGCGAAGCGGTGGGTACGCCGGCGCCGGTCCAGTCGGTGCCGGGTAGCGCACCCAACGCCCCCGTGAACTCCGACGCGCCCGCGTCGATGGGCACGTCCGGTGGCGCGACCACGAGCCCTGTGGCCGCGCCGGTCTCGTCGCCGGTGGCGCTGCCGCCGGGCCGCAACCTGCCGTAAGCGACATGACGCTCGCGCCGCGGTACCTGAGGGGCGTCGTGGCGGGTTTCTGCGTGGCGCCGTCGCTGGCGCTCGCGCAGCCGGCTTCGGCACCCGCCGGGCCGGCCGAAGCCGGCAAGCTGACCGTGGAGGCGCAGGCGGCCCGCACGATGCAGGCGCGCAATCTCGCCGCGTCCTGCGCGGTCTGCCACGGCACGGACGGCAAGCCGCCCGCGGACGGTCCGATTCCGCGACTGGCGGGCCGGCAGCAGGCCGATCTCGTCGAGCTGATGTTCAATTTCAAGAACGGCAAGCGCTCCGGGACCGTGATGCCGCAAATCGCCAAGGGCTATAGCGACGCGCAGATCCTCGCGATGGCCGCGTGGTTCGCCGACCAGAAATAGCCCATGCAAAGACGCTCTGTCCTACAGGCCGCCCTGGCCGGTGTCGCGGCCACCACGCTCGGCATGTTGACGCCGCGTCAGGCGCGCGCAGCAACCGCAGCGAAGGTCGTGGTGGTCGGCGGTGGCTTTGGCGGTGCCACGGCCGCACGCTACCTGCGCACCTGGAGTCACGGTGCTGTCGACGTCACGCTGATCGAGCCCGACGAGGCGTTTGTGTCCTGCCCGCTGTCGAATCTCGTTGTCGCCGGCTATCGCCAGATGGCCGACATCACGCTGCCCTACGACACGCTGGTGAGTCGTCACGGCGTGAAGCACGTGCGCGACACGGTCACGGCGATCGACCCGGCGGCACGCACTGTCCGGGTGGCGGGCGGAGGGACGCTGCCGTATGACCGCCTGATCCTGTCCCCCGGCGTGGAGATGCAGTCCAGCGCGATCCCAGGTCTGGCACGTCCTGGCGGGGATCAGATCGTGCACGCCTGGAAGGCCGGTCCGCAGACCGACGTGCTGCGCCGCCAGCTCGCGGCGATGCCCGATGGCGGTACGTTCGCGATCACGATCCCGCTGGCGCCGTATCGTTGCCCACCCGGGCCGTACGAGCGGGCCTGCCTGGTTGCCGACTATCTCAAGCAACACAAGCCGCGCAGCAAGGTGCTCGTGCTCGACGCGAACCCGGACATCACGTCGAAGGGCGCGTTGTTCCGCAAGGTCTGGGAGACACGCTACAAGGGGATGATCGAGTACCGGCCGCAGTTCGAGACCGTCGATGTCGATCCGGCCACACGCACGATCCGCTTTGACGTGCAGGACGACGAGCGGGCCGACGTCATCAACCTGCTGCCACCGCAGCGCGCCGGCGCCATCGCCGTGGCCAGCGGTCTGGCGACGGCCAACGGCCGCTGGTGCGAGGTCGACTTCCTGACCATGGCGTCGACCGTGGCGCCTGACATCCACGTCCTTGGCGACGCCGTCCAGATCGCGCCGCTGATGCCCAAGTCCGGCACGATGGCCAATCAGCACGGCAAGGTGGCCGCCGCCGCGATCCTGCGGCTGCTGGCCGGTCAGGATCCGGACCCGGAGCCGGTCTACACCAACACCTGCTACAGCTTCACGTCGTCGAACGAGGCCATCCACGTGGCCAGCGTGCATCGCTACGATGCCGGCGAGAAAACCATGCTGACCGTGCCGGGGTCCGGCGGGCTGTCCGTCGCGCCAAGCAGGCGGGAAGGTGAGTACGGACTTGCCTGGGCCCACAGCATCTGGGCCGACATGCTGGGCGCCTGACTCACTGACAGAGTGCCGGCTGCCCCACACGCCCCGCTCACCCTACACGCCGCAAAACCGCAGGATCGTGCAACGCCGCGCCGCCACGGGCTGATACGCTAGCCGTGCCGGTCATCCCGCCCCCAGGGATGCGGCGATCCCTCTTCGATCATGCAAGCCAAAGACCGTCTGCTTGCCCTGGCCATCATCGTGGTCTGGGGCGTCAATTTCGTCGTCATCAAGGTCGGCCTCGTCGGCGTGCCGCCAATGCTGCTGGGCGCGCTGCGCTTCTGCCTGGTGGCGTTTCCGGCTGTTTTCTTTATCCCTCGGCCACGCATTCCGCTGCGGATGCTGGTGGCCTACGGCGCCACCATCAGCCTTGGGCAGTTCGTGTTCCTGTTCTACGCGATGGCCGTCGGGATGCCGGCGGGGCTGGCATCGCTGGTGCTGCAGTCGCAGGTGTTCTTCACCGTGGCCATCGCCGGGTTCTGGCTTGGCGAGCCGGTGCGCTGGCACAACATCGCTGGCATGGCCATCGCCGCCTGCGGGCTCGCCCTGATCGGCAGCGGCGCCGCTCACGGCCCGGGCGGCATGACGCTGGCCGGCTTCCTGCTGACGCTGTGCGCCGCCCTGTGCTGGGCCACGGGCAACATCGTCAGCAAGAAGATTGGGCCGGTGGATCTGCTGGGCCTGGTGGTGTGGGGCGCGCTGATCCCGATCGTGCCGTTCGCGCTGCTGTCGCTCTGGTTCGAGGGCCCGGCCCGGATGACGCAGGCGCTGACCAATATCTCCGGCATGGGTGTGTTCGCGGTCTGCTACCTGGCGTTCTGCGCCACGCTGTTCGGCTACACGATGTGGGGCCGCCTGCTGACGCGCTACGCGGCCAGCAAGGTGGCGCCGCTGACGCTGCTGGTGCCGGTGGTCGGCCTGGTCTCCGCACACCTGCTGCTGGGCGAAGCATTGGCGCTGACACAATGGGCTGGCGCCCTGGTGGTAATGGCCGGACTGCTACTCAACGTGTTCGGCGGGCGGCTGTGGGCCGGTCGGATGCTCGCTGGGCGATGATTTCGAGGGTTAACCCGTATATTTAGCCGCCGTTCCCGCATTTTTGCGCATATGGATATCACGTGCGAATCCGTATCGTTGCCGCATCTTGAGGCAAAATAGCGGACTGGCCGCAACCCGCCCGAGACGCTCTCACCGATCACCCGAGAGGCCCGGAGGCCCAGAGGCCCGAAAGAAGGCCCGCCCAACGGCGGCCAGCGCGTGCCGCGCCGCGGGATCGCCCCCCCAAGCGCGTCCTTGCCGTCCCCACGGCTCAATCAGTTTGGAGCACAACAACATGAAGCAGTTTGTCATCGCCGCCGCTCTCCTGGCCGCCGCCGCATCCGCGCACGCCGTGGATGCCGCCAAGGCCCAGGAAATCGCCAACAAGAACGCCTGCATGGGCTGCCACCAGGTCGACAAGAAGCTGGTCGGCCCGGCGTACAAGGACGTGGCAGCCAAGTACAAGGGCGACAAGACCGCCCTGGCGAAGCTGACCGCGAAGGTCAAGAACGGTGGTTCGGGCGTCTGGGGTCCGGTGCCGATGCCGGCTAACGCCGCTGTCAGCGATGCCGACCTGAAGACGGTCGTGGAGTGGGTGCTGGCTGGCGCCCCGGCCAAGTAAGCGCCGCGACGTCCGCGCGGGCCGTCCGATGTTCCGGCGGCCCGTGCCATTTCTGGCGGTAGGACATCCATCGTGATGACCGGCGAAATACCAAAGCAATGCCGGCGCACTGTTCGCAAGAAGTCGTTTCAGAATGAAGCGAAGCAGTTCTGGCCAGCCACGCGGCTGCAGACAGTGGAGCGAGCGCCAGAATCATTTTGAAACGGCTTCCAGGGAAACCGGGTAAGCAAGGCAAGTACAGGAAATACAGCAACATGAATGCGAAACGACGAGACGTGCTACGGATGACCGCTGTGCTGTCGCTGATGGCCGCCACCGGCCTGATCAGCGAGGCGCAGGCCGCGGAGTGGAACAAGACGGCCTTCGACGGCAAGAGCGTGGCCGACGTGATCAAGGCGCTGGGCGGCAGCGGTACCGAGAAGAGCTCGGCCATCACCTTCATCGCACCTGACATCGCCGAGAACGGTGCCGTGGTGCCGGTGGCCGTGACCAGCAACATCCCCGATACCGAGCAGATCGCTATCCTGGTGGAAAAGAACCCGAACACGCTGGCCGCCGATTTCACGATTCCGGCCGGCACCGAGCCGTTCGTCTCCACGCGCGTGAAGATGGGCCAGACCTCGGTCGTCCACGCCGCGGTCAAGGCCGGCGGCAAGTGGTACGTGGCATCGAAGGAAATCAAGGTCACGCTGGGCGGCTGCGGCGGCTGACGCCCCATCGTTCAGACGAGAACACGGACCAGATTTCCAGATTACTGCTGACAGGAGAAGCACATGGCAGACCCGATGCGCGTTCGCGCCACCGAAAACGGCGGCGTGGTTGACGTCAAGATTCTGATGAAGCACGACATGGAGACCGGCCAGCGCAAGGACGCTTCCGGCAAGACGATTCCGGCCTGGCATATCCAGACCGTGATCGCCACGTGCAAGGGCAAGGAAGTGTTCCACGCCCAGTTCGGCCCGGCCGTATCGAAGGATCCGTTCCTGAATTTCAAGTTCAAGGGCGGTGCCAAGGGCGACAAGGTCACTGTGACCTGGGTCGACAACCGCGGCGACAAGCGTACCGACGAAGCCACCATCGCCTGACCAGGGCGAAGCGAGGAAGCACCATGCGGCGAGCATTCTTTCGGGCCACGGCGGCGCTGGCCGCCATCGGCCTCACCGCCAAGGCAGCGGCACAGGAGAAGGCGTCCATGCCTATCCTGGGCAAGGGCCGCGTCAAGGTCGTCTATCAGTTGTCAGAGGGCATCGATCAGGCCGTGCGTGCCATGGCCAATCTGCGCAATCACCTGAACGCCGCGCCGGATACGAAGATCGTCGTCGTAGCGTTTGGCTACGGCATCGACTTCCTGGTGGAAGGCGCCAAGGATTCGCGCGGCAACACGTTCGAAGCCCCGGTGGCTGCGCTGGCGTCGTCGGGCGTGGAGTTTCGCGTTTGCCACAACACGCTTGCCGCCCGCCACATTTCCGAGCAGAACCTGCTGATGGATGCCAAGGTGGTGCCCGCCGGTGTGGTGGAAGTGGCACGCCTGCAGTTCAACGAAGGCTACGCTTACCTCAAGCCCTGATGTGTCCGCGAGGCGTTCGCCGCTGCAAGCGCGAGCGCCGAGCGCGATTTCCGGAAGTCCGGCCATGAGCCCCTGGGCCGGACCCGCATAGCAAGCCGTCCGCCGCCCGACCATGTGGCGAGATGGCGAGGAGAACGCCCCGATGGTTTCCCCGCGCAATACCCGCAGCAATACCCGCCGCAGTCCCCGCCGCACCTACCGCGCCGCTCCTGCCGTTCTGGCCGTGGCCGCCGCCGTCACGGCGATCGCCACCACGCTCTCCGCGCCCGCGCTGGCGCAGGGCAGCACCGCCGAAGAACTCGCCAAGTACCGTCAGATGCTGGCCGAAGGCAATCCCGCGGAACTATGGGAAGCCGCCGGCGAGGAACTGTGGAAAAAGCCGGCCGGCCCGAAGAACGTCTCGCTCGAACAGTGCGACCTGGGCAAGGGCCCGGGCGTGACCAAGGGCGCTTACGCCGAACTGCCGCGCTACTTCAAGGACACCAACAAGGTCATGGACCTGGAGCAGCGCCTGGCTTACTGCCGCGTGACGTTGCAGGGCCTGACACAGGAAGAAGCGACGAAGAACCCGTTCTCGTCGCAGGGCAAGCCGTCCGACATCGAACGCCTGGCTGCCTACCTGACCGGCGAGTCGCGCGGCGTGAAGATGAACGTCCAGCTCACGCACCCCGAGGAAAAGCGGGTCTACGCGCTGGGCGAGAAGATGTTCTTCTATCGCGGCGGCGCATATGACTTCGCCTGCGCCACCTGCCATGCCGTGGATGGCCAGCGCATCCGCCTGCAAGACCTCCCGAACCTGCTGACGTCGAAGGGTGCCGAGGCCGCGTACACCACGTGGCCCGCCTACCGCGTCTCGCAGGGCGAGGTCCGCACGATGCAGCACCGACTTTACGACTGCCTGCGCCAGCAGCGCTTCCCCGAACCGGCCTATGGTTCCGACGTGATTACCGCCCTGACGATGTTCCTGGCGAAGAACGCCAACGGCGGCACGTACGACGGCCCGAACATGAAGCGCTAGGAGACCACGACATGAACAAACTCCATACGATGGCGCTGGTCGCCATGGTGGCGCTCTCGGCTGCCGGCACGCAGGCGCTGGCGCAGACGGCGGCAAAGGGTACGACGAAGGGCGCGACCACAAAGGTCACCGACGCCGACGTGCGCCAGATGATCGAATCGTCCTTCACGTCCAAGGGACCCGCCACGGTCGAGGGTGTGCTGAACCAGGACGCCACGCAGAAGGCGTGCAGCCAGTACCCAGATCGCAGCAAGGTGCCGGCCGCCGTGGCGAAGAAGGTGGAAGCCGCCGAGCTGAAGCAGGTGAAGTATCCCGCTGACAACAACTGGCTCGGCGACTGGAAGGAAGGCGAGAAGATCGCGCAGAACGGCCGGGGCATGCAGTTCACCGACGCGGTGGGCGGCACCAACGGCGGCAACTGCTACGCCTGCCACCAGCTGACCAAGGCCGAGATCTCGTTCGGCAATATCGGGCCGTCGCTCTACCAGTACGGAAAGCTGCGCGGCAACTCGCAGGAAGTGGTTCGCTACACGTGGGGCAAGATCTGGGATTCGAACGCGTTCAGCGCCTGCTCCAACATGCCGCGCTTCGGCCACAAGGGCATCCTGACCGAGCAGCAGATCCGCGACGTGATGGCGCTGTTGCTCGATCCGGCATCGCCGGTCAATCAGTAAGGGGCGCATGATGCGGGCTCGGCGCGGCGTGGTCGCATGGATGCTCGCGCTGGTCGCGGCGTTTGGCGCGGCAGCGCAGTTGGCTCAGGCCGCGGAAGTCGGCGACGTGATCCACCTGCCCGACGTGAAGCTGCTCGACGGCCGCACCGTACCTGCCTCGCAGTGGGCCGGCAAGCCGCTGGTCGTCGAGATCTGGGCATCGTGGTGTCCGTTCTGCGCGCTGCAGAACCCGCGCCTGCAGGCCCTGTACGACAAGACGCGCGGCACACCGCTGCAGGTGCTGACGATCAGCATCGACAAGCACCCGCATGAAGCAGTGGCGTACCTGAAACAGCGCGGCTACACCTTCCCCGCGACGATGGATTCCGATGCCCTGCGCCACGCCTTCGGCAAGCGCAAGGGGCTGCCGGAACTGTACGTGCTGGACGGGCAGGGCCGCGTGGTGCAGAAGGAAGTGGGCGAGATGCTCGACGATGACGTCGCCGCCCTGGCGCGCTATGGCAAACGCTGAGCGCGCACGACTCGGACGGAAATCAGTATGAATCGACGCGAGTTCCTGCAGGTGCTGGCGGTGGCCGGCGCCGGCGGCATGGCTTTCCCGGGCGGCGACGCACAGGCCGCGCGCGCCGCGCAACAGTTCTACGACGTGCCGCGCTTCGGCAACGTCCACCTGCTGCACTTCACCGATTGCCACGCACAACTGCGCCCGGTGCATTTTCGCGAACCCAGTGTGAACCTCGGCGTGGCGGAGTGGGCAGGCAAGCCGCCGCATCTGGTGGGCAAGGCCTTTCTGCGCGAGTACGGCATCCGCCCCGGCACCCCCGAAGCGCACGCGTTCACCAGCCTCGATTTCACCGAAGCCGCGCGCCGCTACGGCAAGGTGGGCGGGTTTTCCCATCTCTCTACGCTGATCCAGCGCATGAAGGCCAGCCGGCCCGGTGCGTTGCTGCTCGATGGCGGCGATACCTGGCAGGGCTCGGCCACGGCGCTGTGGACCAAGGGCCAGGACATGGTCGACGCGGCGCTGCAACTGGGCGTTGACGTGATGACGCCGCACTGGGAAATGACGCTCGGCGCCGAGCGCGTGAAGCAGATCGTCGACAACGACTTCAAGGGCCGCGTCTCGTTCCTGGCGCAGAACATCAAGACCAACGACTTCGGCGATCCGGTCTTCGACCCGTACGTGATCCGCGACATGAACGGCGTGGCCGTAGCGATCATCGGGCAGGCCTTCCCGTACACGCCGATCGCCAATCCGCGCTACTTCGTGCCGGACTGGACCTTCGGCATCCAGGAAGAAAACCTCCAACAGGTGATCGACGATGCGCGTTCCAAGGGCGCGGAGGTAGTGGTTCTGCTGTCGCACAACGGCATGGACGTCGACCTCAAGCTCGCCTCGCGGGTGCGCGGCCTCGACGCGATCCTCGGCGGCCACACGCATGACGGCGTGCCCAAGCCAGTGCAGGTCAGGAATTCGGGCGGTGTGACGCTGGTGACCAACGCGGGCTCCAACGGCAAGTTCCTCGGCGTGCTCGACTTCGACGTCCGCAACGGCAAGGTGGCCGATTTCCGCTACAAACTGCTGCCGGTCTTTGCGGACTACCTGCCGGCCGACCCCGCGATGGAGGCACTGATCACCAAGGTACGTGCCCCGTACGAGTCCAGGCTCAGCGAGGTACTGGCGATCAACCGCGGCCTGCTGTACCGACGCGGCAACTTCAACGGCACCTTCGACCAGCTCATCCTGGACGGCCTGATGGCCGTGCAGGACGCCGAAATCGCGTTCTCCCCCGGTTTCCGCTGGGGCACCACGCTGCTGCCCGGCGAGAACATCACGATGGAAGCCCTGATGGACCAGACGGCCGTCACGTACCCGTACACGACGGTGACGCCGATGACCGCCGAGACCATCAAGACCATCCTCGAGGACGTGGCCGACAACCTGTTCAACCCCGATCCCTACTACCAGCAGGGCGGCGACATGGTGCGCGTGGGCGGGCTGCAATACACGATCGACCCCAACCAGCCGATCGGCAAGCGGATCACCGACATGCGGCTGGGCGGCAAGCCGCTGGAAACCGGCAAGACCTACAAGGTGGCCGGCTGGGCGCCGGTATCAGAAGAAGCCCGCCAGGCGGGTGGGGCGCCAATCTGGGATGTGATGGCCCAGTGGCTGCGGACAAACAAGGAAGTCAGCGCTCGCCCACTGAACCTGCCGACCGTGCGCGGCATGAGCGGCAACCCGGGAATAACGACCACCTGACATCGACGCAACGGTTGCGCCAATGCGATTGAAAGGCCGCCTGAAGGCAGCTACAATCATCCGCTACGGGCCGATAGCTCAGCTGGGAGAGCGCTGCGTTCGCAATGCAGAGGTCGGGAGTTCGATCCTCCTTCGGTCCACCAAATGCAAAGGGGCTTGGCAAATTGCCAAGCCCCTTTTTCTTTTTCCGGCATCGAAAAAACACGATACGGCTCACCCTGCCAGGCAGTACCGAGTCAATCTGCGACTTCCCCGATACGTGCCGGCCAACTGCCATCGTCAAGCACGGTTCGCACGGTCTCCGTCAGCAGGTCCAGTACGGCGGACGCGGCGATAGACAGGGGCATGGTGGCAGAGCGGCATAGATAGACCGGGCGCGACACGGCAGGCTGGCAGATGCGCGCGGCCGAGAGTTGGCCCTTTCGCACTTCGGCGCACACCGACGCATACGAAAGAACGGTGCATCCCACGCCGGCAGACGCCAGTGCGATCAGTTCCGGGATGGCGTTGACCTCCGCGAGGATCTGCAGGTCGACGCCCTGGGTCCTCAGGTAGCCATCCAGCAATGCGCGTAGGCCGTGCTCACCGGCTGGCAGGATCATTGGGTATTGATTCAGGTCGCGCAGACGGACAGTGTCGGCCAAGGGCTGCGCCTGCGTGTGACCGTTGGCGAATTGCCCGGGCGGGCCCACCAGCACCAGGTCCTCATCGACGATCTGGTCGAACTGCAGGCCAGAATTGGCATGAGCCCGGAACGTCAGGCCGATGTCGATATGTCCGGATAGCAGATGGCCGGGGATGTAGCCCGTGCTGAGTTCGATAACCTGCAGGCGAACCTTGGGCCATCGCCGGATCACCTCGCGGACGATCGGGACGGTCAGGATCTTGGCCATCGATTGCGGTAGGCCGATGGCAACACTGCCTTCCGGATCGACCATCAGGTCGCGCACGTCCTCACATGCGATGTCGAGGCGCTTCAGGATGTCCCGGGCGTGGATCTCAAAGCGCTGGCCGGCCACGGTCGGCTCCACGCCCTTGTGGCTGCGCATGAACAGCGTGACGCCGAGCGCCTCTTCCAGATGCCGGATTTGCAGGCTCAGGGCCGGCTGGGCGATGTGAAGGGTTTCTGCCGCACGCGAGATGGATCCCGCCGCTGCCACGGCAAGAAAACACTGCATCGCGCGCAAATCGACTGGCATTCCCACAGTTGTCTCCTGTCCTCCGATCTTGCCGGCGCGTCCTGCTCATGCGTCCGGCCGATGATCCAAGGGGTATATGCCGCCACGATAGCCGACATCAAAAAGATATCTTGGACATATATGCGCCCGAGGGCAATAGTGCGACATCACACAGGCCGCATTACCCGGACAGCACAGGGTCGGCCACAAAAAGGAGACACGATGGGTATCAGTCGCCGCAAGCTTCTGATGGGTACCGGGATCGCATTGCTTTCGCGGCCATTGCTGGCAAGTACATGGCCCGCGCGGCCGATCCGGTTGGTGGTGCCGTTCGCGGCAGGCGGGCCTGGGGATTTCGTGGCTCGGCAGATCGCCATGCCACTGTCCCGGAAGCTTGGCCAACCGGTGGTGGTCGAAAACAAGCCCGGCGCGGGTGGCAACCTCGGCACGCAGACCGTGCTCGATAGCGAGGCCGATGGCTATTCGGTCCTGCTCAACACGGTTGGCATGCACGCGGTCAACCCACTGATGTTCCCCGATCTGCGTTTCCAGCCCAGGCGCGATCTGGCGGCGGTTGGCGTGATCGCCACCGTGCCGAATGTGCTGGTAGTGCATCCCACCAAGCTCGGTGTGAGCAACCTGGCCGATCTGGTTCGTCTTGGCCGGCAGCGTCCGAACAATCTCAGCTACGCCACATACGGGGCGGGTAGCTCCCCGCATATCTATGGCGCCTTGCTCCAGAAGGAAGCGGGGTTCACCGCGGTCGCCGTGCCCTACAAGGGAAGCGCGCCAGCAAGCAGCGACGTGATGGCCGGAAATGTGGACTTCCTCTTCGACAGCATGACCACCTGCATCGGGCAGATTCGAGGGGGCAAGCTCAAGGCGCTGGCTATCACCTCGGCAGCGCGCTCGTCATTGCTGCCCGATGTGCCGACGCTACAGGAGTCGGGCTACCCGGCGCTCGACCTGAAATTCTGGCTCGCATTGCAGGTCTCGGCCAAGACGCCCGCACCAGTCCTGCAGGCGCTGCGCGAAGCCGTGGCGGCCTGCACGCAGGATGCCACCTACGGCGACGCGCTGGTGGCGCGTGGCGCGGAGCCATTCCGCATGGCGCCGGCGAGTGTGCAGGATTTCGTCAATCGGGATGCTGCGCGCTGGACCGACCTCGCACGCTCCATAGGCATCAAGCCCGAATAGAGCGCACCGGCAACGCGGGCCGCCCGACGGCGGTCAGTCGCAGTCCTTGAAGCGGCATCAGCATTAGACATACATCCATGATTGCATTGAACGGTATCCGCGTACTCGACCTGAGCAAGGTGCTAGCCGGTCCTTTGTGTGGCCAGTACCTGGGGGAGCTTGGCGCAGAAGTCATCAAGGTTGAACCGGTTGGCCGTGGCGACGACACACGGGCATGGCTGCCGCAGGACCGAGGCCAGTCAGCGACCTTCCTCGCGGTCAACCACAACAAGCGCAGCCTCGCTGTCGATCTGAAGACCGCCGAGGGCAGGCAGATCGTGCAGACGTTGGCAGCAAAATCGGACGTGGTCCTGCAGGGCTTCGGCAGCGGTGCCGCCGCACGGCTGGGCGTGGACTACAAGACGCTGTCCGGCATGAACCCGTCGCTGATCTACTGCGAGATTTCCGGATACGGAAGAACGGGCCCGCTAGGCCAGGAACCTGGTTACGACGTGATGCTGCAGGCGTTCAGCGGCATGGTCAGCACCATGGGCGAAGCGGGTGGCAAGCTGGCGCGCGCCAGCTTCTCGCCGGTAGACCTGGGGACGGGCATGCACGCGTTCAGCGGCATCCTGGCGGCCCTGCTCGAGAGACAGAAGACCGGGCGAGGCATGTTCCTGGAGGTGTCGTTGCTCGACACAGCCATGGGGTTCATGAGCTACCTGGCACAGAACTACTGGTGCAGCGGGAAGCTGCCGCGCCCAATGGGAACCGCCCATCCCGCCATGGCGCCATACCAGGTATTCGAGGCATCGGACGGCCCCATCATGATTGGCGTTGGCAATGATGCCCAGTGGCGGCGCTTTTGCCCGGTCGCCGGACTCGACGATGTCATCGACGCACCCAAGTTCGCGACCAATGCCGCGCGCGTCGCGCATTTCGATGAAACCGTGGCGATGGTGCAGGCGCGCATTGCGCTGCAGCCAGTCGCGCACTGGATCGAGGCATTGCGCAAGGCGGGTGTGGCTTGCTCTCCCATTCACACGCTCGGCGACGCATTGGCGCATCAGCAGGTTGCGGCACGCGAACTGATTGTCGAATCCGATCACCCCGTGCTTGGCAAGGTTCGCAACGTTGGCTTGCCGATCCGCTTTGGCGAGGCGCCACGTGGTGCGCATCGCGCTCCGCCGCTGCTGGGCCAGCACACCGACGAGGTACTCGGCGAGGCTGGCTACGGCCCCGATGCTATTGCCGATTTCAAGGCGCGAGGCGTGATCGCCACCGCCAACCTGCCGCAGGCTGATTCCCAGCCGGCCGCGGCCCCTCTCACTGCATGAGTGGAACCCCATGACATCCGTTTCCTACGAGGTCCGCGACAACATCGCGGAGATCCTTCTTGATAGCCCTCCCGTCAACGCGCTGAACGAGGCGATGATCGACGCGTTGCTGCAAGGGCTGCGCCGAGCAGCCGAGGACGACTCGGTACGCGCCGTGATACTGGCCAGCGCCGTGCCACGCCGGTTCTGTGCCGGGCTGCAACTCGATAGCCTGCGCGACGCGCCGCCATCGCGCGGCTACGCACTGGTGGAGAAGCTCTATAGCGGGCTGTGCGAGGCACAGTTCCATCTTGGCAAGCCGTCGATCGCCGCCGTCGGCGGTACCGCCCGGGGCGGTGGCATGACACTGGCGATCCACTGCGACATGATCGTTGCCGCTGACACCGCGACCTTCGGCTATCCGGAGATCGATGTCGGGCTGGTACCCGCGATTCACTACACCCATCTGCCGCGCATCATCGGCCGGCATCGTGCCTTCGATCTGCTGTTCACGGGGCGTTCGTTCGATGCGGCGGAAGCCATGTCGTTGGGGCTGGTCAACCGCGTGGTGCCAGAACAGCGCGTCATGGAGGAGGCTCGCGCGCTGGCGCGCTCCCTGTGCCAGAAATCGCCCGAGATCATGCGGATGGGGCGGCAGGCATTCATGCGGGCTAACGACATCGACTACCGGCGTGGCGTGGCAGGCGCGGTGGAAACGTTCGGGAACATCTTTGCTACCGAGGACGCGCAGGAAGGCATCGCCGCATTCGTGGAGCGACGCAAGCCACGCTGGCAAGCGTGAAGACCATGACGATGCGTGATCCTGGAACATCAGATGGGGCGCAAGACAGCGACGAGGCATTCCGCGCCGAGATCCGCTCCTTTCTTAGGAATGCCGTGCCGGCGGATATCCGCGCCGCCACGCGCGCGCACTGCCTGGTCACGCGGGAACAGGCGGCGCGTTGGCATCGCATCCTGCATGCCCAAGGCTGGGCAGCACCCGGCTGGCCACGCGAGCACGGCGGCACGGGGTGGTCGCTGGTGCGGCAGGCCATCTTTCGGGAAGAACTTGCGGCCAGCGACGCGCCCTACATCGAGAACCTCGGCATCGATACCATCGGCCCGACGCTGATCCGACACGGCACCGATGAGCAGTGCAAGCGGTTCCTGCCAGGCATGTTGTCGTTCGACGACTTCTGGGCGCAGGGCTACTCCGAGCCCGACGCAGGATCGGATCTGGCTGCACTGCGAACCACGGCCCGTCGCGAGGGCGATTGCTGGATTGTGAACGGCAGCAAGATCTGGCAAAGCCTCGGCCACTGGGCCAACTGGGCGCTGTTGCTGGTGCGTACCGATCCGGCCGCATCGCGCAAGCAGGATGGCATCTCGATCCTGCTCGTGGACCTGCGCACCCCCGGCGTGACAGTGCGGCCGATCCGGTATATCAACGGCTCGCATTTCCACGTCCAGATGTTCTTCGACGATGTGCGCGTGCCGGCAGCCAATCTGGTTGGCGAGCCCAATGGCGGATGGGCGATCGCCAAGGGCCTGTTGGTCATCGAACGCCTGTTCGTGGCCCGCGTGGCGGAGTGCAAGGCGGAGCTGGCCAGGGCCGCTGCGCTGCTCCACCCGCCGCCAGGCGAAGGCGATCCGGCCATGCGCGGCGAACAGGAGATGGCGTTTGCGCTGACGGCGCGGCGCCATGCCGCACTGGAAATTCGTATGCGCGCGCTCGAAGCCGCGTGGTGGCCGGCGATCCAGCAGGCGGCCGAAGGTGGTCGGCCGGATCTTGAAGCTTCGCTGCTGAAGCTCGAGGGCATCCAGCTGCTGCAGGATCTTCATCTGTTCCGGATGGATACACATGGCACAGCCTCGCTGCGGCTCTATCCCGAAGCGCTCGATGGCCAGCCGCCTGGTGTGCCCGACGATGCCGCGTCCGCTGGCAATCAGACACTGCACATGTGGCGCTATCGCGGGAGTTCGTTGGCAGGCGGTTCGTCGGAAATTCAGCGACAGATCATCGCCAAGGCGATCTTCGACGGACAGACCGAACTGGACGTGCCGCGCAACGACCATCTTGGCGACGAACAGGCCATGATGGTCGACACGATGAGGCGGTGGCTGAGCAAGCATTACAGCTTCGAGTTCAGGCAGCAGGCCATGCACACGCCAGGCGGGTGCAGTGCATCCGCGTGGTCAGGCCTGGCCGGGCTCGGCATCACCAGCCTGACCATACCGGAGGCGCTAGGGGGCATGGGGCAGCCGATGACGGATCTGCTCCCACTGATGGAGACGCTGGGTGAGGCATTGGTACTGGAACCCGTGCCGTGGAGCGCGGTGTTCGGTACGCAGATATTGCTTGCGCTCCCCGTCGGCCCGTCACGTGATGCGCGCCTGGCCGCATTGGCCGGTGGTGATGCGCGCTGCGCAGTGCTATGCGGGAAGGAACCAGGCGTCGGGAAGACGCCGCAACCGACCGTGATCGCGCAGCGTGTCGGCGACGAGTGGCAGCTCAATGGTGACGATGCAATGGTCATGGGCGGCACCGATGCGCATCACTTCATCGTGGCCGCGACGCTGGACGACGGCAGCCTCGGCCTGTTCGATCTGCCGGCCGATGCCTCTGGCGTCGTCGTGCAGGGCTATCGCTTTCATGACGGCCGCGGCGCGGCGGAAGTGCAGCTGACCAACGTGCGGCTGAGCGCGTGCTCCATGCTTGGCCAAGGCGAACAGGCGGCGACGGCGCTCGATATAGGCATGACATTCGCCACGCTGGCCTTGTGTGCCGACAGTATCGGCGCCATGCGGCGCGCGCTGGGCATCACTGCGGAGTACCTGCGCACGCGCAGGCAGTTCGGCCGCACGCTCGCGGAACAGCAGGTGGTTCAACACCGCATGGCCGACCACTTCCGCGCCTGGAACGGTGCGCGTCATCTTGCAAGGCGGGTACTGGCCGATTGGGATGCGGCGCCGCCTGCCGAGCGCCGTCGCCGCATCTGCGCGGCGAAGCACCTGTCTGGCGTGGTTGGCCGCGCCATTGCGTTCGACGTCCTGCAATTGCATGGCGCGGTTGGCTTGCAGGATGAGACGCCGATCAGCCAGTACAGCAAACGGCTTGTCGGCAACGATTTGCTGCTTGGCAGCGCCGATACCCATCTGGGTCGCTTCGCCGCCGCAGCGGATGCGGTTCCGCCAGCGCCGGTGCGCTGACAGAGACCGATCAGAGACGCATCAGTGCAATGGATCAGGAGGAGACAAAGAATATGCGGGCATTCCATGCTTCAAGACGTCTGATACGCGCGCTCGCTGGTGGTCTGATCGCGTTGGCAGCCACCGCAAGCTTCGGCGCGCCGGATGCCGCCTGGCCATCGCGGCCCGTCACCATCATCGTGCCCGGTGCGGCGGGCGGCACGATCGACATCCCGATTCGCCTGCTGGCGCAAAAGCTTGGCGCGCGTCTGGGGCAGGCCATCGTCGTAGACAATCGTCCGGGCAGCGGCGGCATCATCGGCACACAAGCCGCGCTGCGCGCGCCTGCCGATGGCTATACGCTTCTGGCCGGCAACGTCGGCCCGCAGGCCATCAACTACAGCGCGTACAAGCATCTCTCCTACCAGCCATCGGACCTGACGGCGATCACCGACATCATTGCCTTTCCTAACGTGCTGGTGGTCAACGCCCAGTCGCCAGCGAGGACCGTGGCTGATCTGGTCGAGCAGTTGAAGCGGAATCCCGGCAAGCTCTCCTTCGGCTCTGCCGGTATCGGTCAGACCAGTCACCTCGTGGGCGAACTGTTCAGGATGCGCACCAGCACCGATGCCATCCATGTGCCTTACAAGGGATCGACACCGGCCACCACGGCGTTGCTGGCAGGAGAGACCACGTTTCAATTCGACAATCTGACGCAGGCGCTGCCGTACATCCGTGCCGGCAAGCTGCGTGCCCTGGCGGTGGCTGCCTCGCAGAGAGCGCCGTCGTTGCCCGATGTTCCCACCATGGAGCAGGCTGGCTTCGCCAATTTCACGTCGACAGCGTGGATCGGCATCTTCCTGCCAGCGAAGGCGCCACCTGCCGTCATCGCTTCGCTCGAACAGGCCCTGGCGGCGGTCATGCGAGACCCCGACCTCATCTCCCAGTTCCGGCAGATGGGCGGCATTCCGGGCGGACAGTCGCCGGAGAAGTTCTCCGCGTTCGTGGCCGCGGAGCGGGAGAAATGGGGGCTTGTGATTCGCACATCGGGCCTGACGCTGGATTGACGCCCAGTGCATCGGCCAGCCGGGTGATTCAACCGGCGACCCGCCGCCGCATCTGCCGCCACTCCACCCACTGCCAAGACAACAGCGCCGGTACCCCGAACAGGACTTCGCGCGCGCGCTTGACCAGCGCGAGCGCGAGCGAGGTCTGCGGGTCGATGCCGAAGCTGGTGCCCAGCAGCACGATCACCGCCTCCTGCACCCCCAGCCCCGCCGGGATGAAGAACGCCACCTGGCGTGCGGCGAGTGTCAGGGCTTCGATGGCCAATGCCTCGCCGAAGCCCACCGGGTGGCCGAGCAGCGATAGTCCCCACCAGACTTCGAGCGTGCCGACGACGAGCCCGGTCATCTGCCAGATCAGCGTGCGCACCAGCACGCCGTAGTGGCGGCACAGCGCGCGAATCTGCGCGTCGAGGCGGGCGCCGTCGATCAGCGCGGCGAGCTTGTGGTCGTCGCCGAGCATCCGCTGCGCGAACGATTCGAGTCGGGTGAACCATGCGCCGTGGCGCAGTGCGTAGGCGAATAGTGCGGGGATCGGCAGTGACAGCAGCAGGCCGATGGCCACCAGCAGGCCGTGGTCGCTGTCCTGCGTGATCGACATCAGCAGCAGCACCCCGGCTAGTGCGAACAGGTAGTGCGAGAACATCGTCACCATCACCTCGATGACGATGCTTGCCGAGACCGCCGTACCATCTGGCACGCGCCGCCACGCGAGGCGGATACCGACGAGTTCGCCGCCGATGCCGGCCGTGGGCAGCAGCCGGGTCACGGCTTCGCGCACCGTCGCCACCCAGAGCAGGAAGCCCGTGCCAGCGCGTTTCTCGGGATCGGCCGGCGCGAGCAGCACGCGCCAGCCATAGGCGTCAAACCAGAGCGCGATGAGGTGGATCGGCACCAGCCACAGCAGCGGCCATCCGGCCTGCTCGAGGATGTGTGCCACTTCGGCAATGCCTTCCGTGGCCACGACAACCGTCAGGATCAGCAAACCAGCCAGTGCACCCAGCAGGGCGAAGCGTTTCATCGAAGTCCAGCGTGAAGATCAGTGAAGCCACCGCGACGCGGGGCAAAACGGTCCGCGGCGGCGCGCACGCGCGGGGAGAGCAGCGCGGCGAGTTCATCCGCGTGCCGGTAGCCGGTCATCGATGCGCCCACTTCGGCACCCGATGTCACGGCGGGATGCAGATACATCTCGACCACACCGCGCGGCAGTTGTTCGAACGCCGCCAGCAACGTGGCTTCGTCCATTGCGCCCGTGTCGGACAGCCCAAGCACATAGTCGTTGTAGGCAATGCCCGCGCGTTGCAGGCGCGCGCGCAGCAGCGCGAGCCAGGGGCGCAGCAGCAGCGGTCCACCGGCCTCGCGCGGTAGTCGCACGGCGCGCATGCCGTAGTCGCGTCCGATGCTCAGGATCAACGACAGCACGGTCGGATGCAGATGGAAATGCTTGTGTGCGTTGACGTGATCGAGCGGCAGGCCGGTGGCGGCGAAAGCCTCGAACTGCGCGCGGATCTCGGCAGCCAGTTGCGCGCGCACACGCGGCAGGAAGAAGAAACGGAAGCCGTCCCGCACCATCGCGCTGCCAAAGCGGCCGCTGGCGTCAACCAGATCCGGAATCTGGTCGTACGGCAGCGTGGCAACGCCATCGGCCAGCACCAGATGCAGGCCGACGCGCAGCCCGGGTAGCCGGCGTGCGCGTTCCACCGCGTCGGCGGCGGCCGGCGAGCTGACCATCAGGCTGGCGGCGTTCAGGATGCCCTGGCAGTGCGCGCGCTCCACGGCCTCGTTGATGTCGTGGTGAAGGCCGAAGTCATCGGCGGTGACGATCAGCAACTGGCCGTGGGTCATGCGGGTCAGGCCTCGTGCGAGCGGAGGAAGCGGAAGAACTCCACACCTTCGCGCAGCCGGCGCTTGGTCATGTTCCAGCTACCCGCCATTTCCCGCACGATCTCCCAGATCTTGCTGGGCCGGAAATAGAAGCGTTTGTAGAACGTTTCCACGCCGTGATAGATCTCCTCGCGGCTCAGGTGCGGATAGCTGATCGCGGCCAGTTGCACGCCGCTGTCGTTGACCAGGTGGATGACCTTGTTCTCCTCCAGCCAGCCGTTGTCCACGGCCTGCTTGTAGAGCGTGGTGCCGGGATACGGCGCGGCCAGCGAGACCTGGATCGTGTGCGGATTGATTTCCTTGGCGTACTCGATCGTCTTCTCGATCGTGTCGCGCGTCTCGCCGGGCAGGCCCAGGATGAACGTGCCGTGGATCTGGATGCCGAGCTTGCGGCAATCCTCGGTGAAGCGGCGCGCGATGTCGGTGCGCAGGCCTTTCTTGATGTTGAGCAGAATCTGGTCGTCGCCCGACTCGTAGCCCACCAGCAGCAGGCGCAGCCCGTTCTCCTTCATGATCTTGAGCGTGTTGTAGGGCACGTTGGCCTTGGCGTTACACGACCAGGGCAGGCCGATCTCGCCCAGCCCGCGAGCGATCTCTTCCACACGCGGCTTGAAGTCGGTGAACGTGTCGTCGTCGAACATGATTTCGCGCACTTCCGGCATGTTCTCCTTGATCCATTTCACCTCGTCGATCACGCTCTGCGCGGATCGCGTGCGATACCGGTGGCCGCCGACCGTCTGCGGCCACAGGCAGAACGTGCAGCGAGAGCGGCATCCGCGCCCCGTGTAGATCGACACGTACGGGTGCATCAGGTAGCCGATGAAGTAATTCTGGATCTTCAGGTCGCGCTTGTAGACCGGGGCGACGAACGGCAACTCGTCCATGTTCTCGATCATCGGACGCGCCGGGTTGTGTTCGATCGTGCCATCGGGCAGGCGATAGCTGAGCCCGGCAATGCCTGCCAGGGGCTTGCCGGCGGCAACGTCCTGGCACGTGTAGTCGAATTCCTCGCGACAGACGAAATCAATCGCCTCGGTGGCGCTGAGCGTGCCGCCCGGATCCACCGCAGCCTTGGCGCCGACCATGCCGATCATGATGTCCGGACGCCGCTCCTTGAGCTGCTCTGCAAAGCGCGCATCGGTCGGAAAGGACGGCGTGCTCGTGTGGATGATGACAAGGTCGTAGTCCACCGCGATATTCAGCGTCTGTTCCACGCCGAGCCCATCTGCCGGCGCATCGAGCACACGGCTGTCCGGCACCAGCGCGGCAGGCTGTGCGAGCCAGGTCGGATACCAGAACGACTTGATCTCGCGTTTGGCCTGGTAGCGTGATCCTGCGCCACCGTCAAAGCCGTCGTACGAAGGGGCCTGAAGAAAGAGCGTTTTCATCGGGGGCTATCCTGAGCGTGAGGCGTGGTCGAATAAAGAGGCTTGGGCAACGCAGGCCGGTTGCCCGGCTGCGCTGTGGAATGGGTAGGTGGCGCGTCGGTAGTCGTCATCACGTGGCCGCGCCAGTGCACACGGCCACCGCCGAGCGCGGCAGCCCATTCCACCAGCAACAATGCGTCGCGCAGTGGCGCGCGTAGCGCAGCGCCGATGCTGCCGGCGATCACGCTGCGCGCGAGCGCGCCGACGAGTGCGATGGCCAGCACCGGAAGGTGCGGCGCGAGCAGGCAGCCGAGCACCAGCATCGGCCAGGTGCAGGTCAGGAACGTGAAGAAGAAGCCGGACGCGTTCAGGGACCGGATCGTGCGAAGCCAGCGCAGCTCATGGCGCCACAGGGCGCGCAGGCTGGTCTCGGTGACGTCGGTTTCCACCACGACATCCGACAGCACGGTCTTCCATCCCGATTGCCGGGTCAGCTCGCCCAGCCAGTAGTCGTCCGCCAGCCGGTTCGCCAGCGCCCGAAACCCGCCGATCGCGTTGAGGGTGTCGCGGCGCAACGCGATTGTCGCGCCAAAGGCAAAGCGCCGCGACCCGCCCGCGTGGGCCACGCGGACCGACGGCGCGAACCATTCGTTGATAAAGGCGGCACCCAGCCGCGACCAGATGCCGTCGACTGGGCGGCCCCGATACAGGCATGTGACGACACCGACATGCGGATCGCTAAGCGGTCCTGCCAATCGGCGCAGGTAGTCGGGCGGCACGGCGATGTCGCTATCCGCGATCACCAGATGGGCGTGACGCGCCGCGCGGTACAGATTGATCAGGTTGCTGACCTTCGGATTGCGCCCATGCGTGCGCGCGTCGACGATCAGCACGATGTCGCGTTCCGGGAATGCCGTGCGCAGAAGGTTCACGACCGTGATCGCCGGATCGTCATAGGCGCAAACGCCGAAAACAAGCTGGTAGTCGGGATAGTCCTGCCGGCACAGGCCGGCCAGGTTTTCGTAGAGATGGGGTTCGGCCCCGCAAAGCGGCTTGAGCACACTGACCGGTGCCAGGTGTGATGGCGTGGCGGTCTGGGCAGGGCGCTTACGGCTGACACACGCAGCCACAACGGCGTAGACCGTGGCGGCCTCCACCATCAACTGTCCCACTGCAGCGGTCCAGATGGCACTCATGTCTGCCCCTTATCGCACGCGACCAAGCATCACTGCATCACCGGAATTCTTGTGAGCACACCGTGAACTGCATCAGGCCTGAAACAAAGGCGTGGACGTATTATTGCCGTCATACGCGCGTTGCGCCACAACTGGCTGTCATCGTTCACCCCGACGCGGTTTACCTGCATCCACTTTGCATCTTCGGGATTAATCCTGGATTAATGGCTTACCATTTCAGACCACTGTCACCGTGATGTAAAAGTGCTACCGTATGCACGTATTGCTCACCCCCATTTCGATCCCGTTTTCCCTGAATACCATGCGCGATAGTTCCATCGCTGACGATTCCCTGGCCCCTGAAGTCGCCCAGCACGACGAAGCCGCGCGGGCACGCCATCTGGCAGGCCGACGCAGCACGATGGTCAGTGTCTACGTCAATATCGCACTGAGCATTGCGCAAGCCGTGATCGGGATCATTGCGGGTTCACAGGCGCTAGTTGCGGATGCACTCCATTCGCTTTCCGATCTGATTTCCGATTTCGTGGTGTTGTTTGCAGGACACCATAGCCGCAAGGATGCCGATACCGATCACCCGTACGGGCACCAGCGTTTCGAGACTGCTGCCTCACTGGCGATCGGCGCATTGCTGCTGGCGGTGGGTGTCGGGATGCTGTGGGCGGCCGTCGGCAAGATCCAGCACCCGAACGGCGTACAACCGGTGCAGACCATTGCGATCTGGATGGCGCTTGGCGCGCTGGTGGCCAAGGAGTTGCTGTTCCGCTACATGCTGCGCGTGGCCGAACGGATCCGGTCGAGCATGCTCGTGGCCAACGCGTGGCACGCGCGATCCGATGCCGCATCGTCACTGGTGGTGGCGCTGGGTGTCGGTGGCAACCTGCTTGGCTATCACGTGCTCGACCCCGTGGCGGCGATCGTGGTCGGCTTGATGGTGTCGCGAACGGGCCTGAAGTTCGGCTGGGACGCGCTGAGCGACCTGATGGACCGCGCCGCGGACGAGGATACTGTGGCAGCGCTACGCGCGGCCATGCTCGAGACGCCGGGCGTGCTCGGATTGCATGACCTGAAGACGCGCAAGATGGGCGACATGATTCTGGTGGACGTCCATCTGGAGATCCAGGCCGACCTGACCGTCGAGCAAGGCCACGCGATTGCCACGGAGGCGGCGCGTCGTGCCATGGCGCGCAACGACGTCCTCAACGTGATGACCCATGTGGACCCGGTAAGGGTGACCGGAGTGAGCGGCGAGAGCCGCCGCTCAGCGTAGCTCGCTGCGGCGGTACAGGCTCAGACCCACCGCCAGGAACGCCAGTATCCCGGCGCAGCCCCGGTTGACCCAGCGCACGGCGCGCGCCGACATCGTCCGCATGGCGTGCTGCCCGCCAAAGGCGTAGATCATCATCATCAGGATGTCCAGGATGGCGGCCACCACGGCCAGGATCGTGTATTGCAGCGCCACCGGCTTGTCCGGGTGGATGAACTGCGGCACGAAGGCCGACGTGAACAGCAGCGTCTTCGGATTGGACAGCGCCACGAACAATGCGCGCAGGAATGCCGCCCAGCCATTGACTGACGCCTCGCCGGACGAGACAGTCAGCGCCTGCACCGGCGCCCGCCACAGCCCCCACGCCAGATAGAGCAGGTACGCGGCACCGATCCACTTGATCACCGCGAACATCTGCTCGGACGCCAGCAGCACGGCGCCAAGCCCGCAACCCACCGCACCGATCAGGATCAGGTCCGCCAGTGCCGCGCCGGCGATGCCACAGGCTGCCACCCGCATGCCGCGCGTGGCTCCGTTGCTCAGGGCCAGCAGCATCGTCGGGCCGGGCGTCACCACCACGGCGCCAACGGCAATCATGTACAGGAACAGGGTAGTGGCATCCATCGGCAGCATCCTTGGCGGTGGTCCCTCACCATGCGCGGCCTGTGGACAAATGGGCGGTTGACCTGGGGACAACCGGGTGAACAGCCTGTGGTCCGGCTGGGGGTCGCATGTGGGACGTATACGAACAACTCGGCAAGCTTACCGCTTTCCGCAGGCGGAAAGAAAACTTGTCCACCCGTATCCACGTATACATAACCCGCTTGCCCTAAGGGTTCGGGCAAACGTAAACCATTGATGCGGCAAGAGATAAGCCGGTTATCCACGCTGACGGGTCAGTCTTATCTATTACTACTATCTATGTATACGTAAACAACAATGTAAACAGACATGTATACGTAAACACCCGTATACGTGCCCTGCCTATTATTTCGGCACCTTGAACGCTTTGCGCGCGCGCTGTACTTCGGCGCGAGTCCAGCATCCTTCGCGATGGTCGTTGACCAGCCCCATTGCCTGCATCAGCGCGTACATCGTGGTCGCGCCCACGAACTTCCAGCCACGCTTCTTCAGGTCCTTCGACAACGCCACCGCCTCCGGGCAGGTGGTCATGCCCTGCAGCACCTCAGCCGTGAGCGTCTTGGGCCGGCTCTTCGGGTCGGGCTCGAACTTCCAGAAGTACGCAGCCAGCGACGATTCGGTCTTCAGCAGTTCCTTCGCGCACTGGGCATTGTTGATCGCGGCTTCGATCTTGCCGCGATGGCGGACGATACTTGCGTCGCCCAGCAGCCTTTCCACGTCGTGCTCGGTGAACCGCGCCACCTTGTTGATCTCGAAATTGGCAAATGCGCTGCGGAACGCCTCGCGCTTGCGGAGGATCGTCAGCCAACTCAGGCCCGACTGGAAGCCTTCCAGGCAGAGTTTCTCGAACAGCCGCCGGTCGTCGTCGACAGGGAAGCCCCATTCGTGATCGTGGTAGTGGCAGTAGTCCTCGAGCGTGCCGCACCAGCCGCAGCGTTCGCGGGGCTGTGGCGCGGATGTCGATCTGGTCATGCGATGGGGCTCCTTGGCGGGCAGGTTGGACGTGCGTCCACGCGATCTTGCGCCTGTTACCCGACGCGGTAAAGGCGCGGCATGGCTGGATTCGGACATGCGATTTGCATCACTGCCTGACGAATCCGGCTGGCGAAAAAAAAGCCAACCCGGAGGTTGGCTTTCTTCTGCTTGCGCAAGCGTAAGCGGTCAGGCGAGCTTCTTGCCGGTACGGTCGTGCATGAACACGAGTGCGACGAAGCTGATGGCCGCAGCGGCGATCACGTAGTAAGCGGGCGCCAGCTTGTTGTGCGTCGATTCGATCAGCCAGGTGACGATCAGCGGCGCGAAGCCGCCGAAGATCGTCACGGCGAAGTTATAGGCCAGCGACAGGCCAGTGGAGCGGACCTCGGTCGGGAACTGCTCGGCCAGCACGGCGGGCGCCGGGCCCGTGAAGGCGGCCAGCAGGATGCCCAGCACGATCTGCACCTGGAGCAGGGTAGCCGTGGTCGGCGAAACGTTGAGCCAGTGGAACAGCGGGTAGGCCAGCACGCCGATGGCCAGCGCCACGACGCCAAGCATCCGCTTGCGGCCCACGCGGTCCGACAGCATGCCCATCAGCGGGCACAGCACCAGGATGATCGCACCGCAGATCGCGGTGGACTGGAACGTGGCGCCCAGCGGCAGACCGAGTTGCTGCTTGGCGTAGGACGGCATGTAGAACACCAGCACGTAGGTGCAGACGGTCCAGAGGATCGTCACGCCCAGACCGGCCAGCACTTCGCGCGGATGATCGCGCAGCACCTGCGACAGCGGCGAGAACTTCACATTGCTCGCGCGGCGCTCGGCTTGCCGTGCCTCGAACTCGGGCGGCTCTTCCAGGTGCGAGCGGATGTACATGCCCACCGGGCCGATCAGCAGGCCGAACAGGAACGGGATGCGCCAGCCCCAGGCATCGATCTGGGCCTGGTCCAGGCCGTTGGTCACCAGCGCGCCCATGGCCGCGCCGAGCATGAACGAGATGCCCTGGCTGGCTTGCTGCCAGCTGGCGTACATGCCACGTTCCTCGTCGGGGGCGTGCTCGATCAGGAACGCCGTGGCGCCGCCGACTTCGCCGCCGGCCGAGAAGCCCTGGATCAGGCGCGCCAGCACGATCAGTGCCGGAGCCCACAGGCCGATCGAGTCGTAGGTCGGCGCCAGGCCGATGATCGCCGTGCCCAGCGCCATCATCAGGATGGTCAGGGTCAGCGCCGCCTTGCGGCCCACGCGGTCGGCGTAGACGCCCAGCACGATCGCGCCCACCGGACGCATGAAGAAGCCCACGCCGAACGTGGCTACCGTCAGCAGGAATGACGTCATGTCATTGCCGGTGGGGAAGAACAGCTTGGCGATGATGACTGCGAAGAAGCTGTAGACGGTGAAGTCGAACCATTCCAGGCCGTTGCCGATGGTCGCGGCGATGATCGCGCGGCGTCGGGTGGCCTTGGACAGCTCATTGGCGGATGTAGCAGTGACGGACATGGCGCGAATGATGATGTTGAGAGAACCTTTGGATGCCACTGCAAGCGCGTGCTCTGGCAGTGGCGAAGGCGTCATCTTAAGCGATTCCTTACACCAGCGAAGCCGTCAGCCCGGGCGGTGGCCGTGATGGGGCGCGTGTTGCCCGGCGGCGGGGCGCTCATCCCCTGCCGGAGCGACATTGCGGTCCGGAAGATTGGGTTTCTTGCGTGTGAACCAGAGCCAGACGGCGCTCGCGAGCCAGCCTGTGACGAATACCGTATCGCCCGCATGGTTGAACAGCGCGCTGGCGTAGGGGGTGCTGAAGACACTGGCGAGCGCTTCGGCGGGCAATCGTGCGACGATCCAGAGCAGTACGGCGGGGACGCTGCCGTAAACGCCGGGCTGCCACCACAAGGCATGGGGCAGGGCGTGCAGGGGATCGAAATGCTTGGCCACGGGGTTCTCCAGCCGATGCCCGGCACGTTGTCTGGGGCGCAGGGGCATCGTGTTCCCCATCATAGGCCGATTCGGCTTGCGCCTGTCGACGGTGCGGCCGGATCCCCTATGTGCTGTGTGCGTTATCCAACGCTCGCGCGCGGTGCGCGGATGGTCGGCGCAGGTCTTGTTGAAGTTTTTTGCACGAGGTGTCCGTAATTGGCCTGCGTCAGCGCCAGCTTTCTTTGCCAGACTTGAGGCATCGCACAAATTCGCTGAACGGCAACTCGCCATGAACACCATGCTTCCCGTCCTCTACGTGTCCCACGGATCCCCCATGCTCGCGATCGACCCAGGTCCGACCGGCGCCGCCTTCGACGCGCTCGGCGTCCGCCTGCGCGCGCTCAAGCCCAAGGCCGTGCTGGTGATTTCCGCGCACTGGATCTACAGCACGCTGGCGGTCAGCACGCGCAGCCAGCAGGAGGCATGGCACGACTTCGGCGGCTTTCCGCGCGAGCTCTACACGCTGCGCTATGACGCGCCGGGCTCGCCCGAGCTTGCCGGCCGCGTGAAGGCGCTGGTCGAGGCGGCTCAGATCCCGGGCGCCGGGTTTGTTTGCGAGGATGAAGAGCGTCCGCTCGATCACGGAGCCTGGATGCCGCTGCGTCACTTCTTCCCGGATGCCGACGTTCCCGTGGTCCAGCTCGCTTTCAACCCGTACCTGCCTCCGGCTACGCAGATCGAGATCGGCCGCGCACTGGCGCCGCTGCGCGAGGAAGGCGTGCTTGTGATCGGTTCGGGCAGCTTCACGCATAACCTGCGCGAAGTGTTTGGGGCGGGTGAACGCAAGGCGCAGCACGGCCCGGCGACCGAGCCGTACGTCGATGCCTTCCGCGACTGGATGAGCGGCGCGCTGGACGAGGCGCTGGCCACCGGCGACGTCAGCCGCATCGCGGACTATCGTGCCCAGGCACCGTTCGCCCGTCGCGCGCATCCGACGGACGAGCACCTGTTGCCGTTCTACGTGGCGCTGGGCGCCGCGATCGGGCCAGCCTCCGTGGCCGAAGGGCCAGCGCGGGTGGACCGCGTGGCCGATGAGGTCACCTATGGCGTGCTGGCGATGGACACGTTCGTCTTCGATGGCATCGGCACAGGTCATGCGCCGCTGTCGAAGGCGGCCTGAGCCTGCCGCGTGTCGAATCAGGTGATGAGATAGCGGCGTGCCGCCTTCGCGCCGAACAGGGCGATATAGCCCATCGTTAGCGCCACCACGGTGATGCCGATACGCAGGTCCGAGAGGTGCGCGACGCCGCCGATCAGCACGGGCCCGAGCAGCAGGCCCACATAGGCGAAGCGCGCTACGCGCGCGATTGCCTCCGCCGCGGCCACGCCGGGCAGGCGCGACGCGGCGGCGAAGAAGATCGGCACCATGTTCGCGGCGCCGAGCCCCATCAGCCCGAAGCCGATCAACGCGGCCAGCGGCAACGGCACGGCGATGGCCAGCACGATGCCGGCAAAGCCGAGCCAGGCGCTGCCGGTCAGCGTCCGCGCGTCGCCGAAACGGGCACGCAGGCGGTCACCGCCGAAGCGGCCGCAGGCCATGCCTCCCGAGAACGCCGCATACCCGAAGCTGATCCAGCCCAGCGGTGCCACGGCCACGTCGCGCATGTAGACGCTGGTCCAGTCGTACATCGCCCCTTCACCCACAAGCCCCAGGAACGCCATCAGGCCCAGCAGCCATAGCGCGCGCGACGCGTGTTCGCGGTGATGGTCGGCCGTGGGCAGCACCGGATGATCGGCCAGCAGCCCCGGCGTCATGCCGATTGCCACGCCCGCCGTCAGTGAGGCGATCAGCGCAGCGTGCACCAGCGGCGGCACGCCAAGCGACAGCATGAGCCCGCCGAACGCCGCGCCGATCATCCCACCCAGGCTGAACATGCCGTGCAGCGCGGACATCACCGGACGTGTGCGGCTGGCTTCCACGATCGCGGCCTGCGCGTTCATGCCGACGTCAAACGCGGCGTTGGCCATGCCGAATATCAGCAACGTGGGCAGCAGCAGGGCAAAGCTCGGCATGGCGATGATCGCCAGCGTGAGCAGCGCGAAGGCGACGCCGCCGATCATCGAGGCGCGCGCGCTGCCGAGCCGGCCCACCCAGCGGCCCACCGGGCCCATGGCGACGATGGCACCAGCGGCCACGGCCAGCATGGCGAACGACAGCATGGCATCGGACAGGCCGAAACGTGCCTTGATCGTAGGAATGTGGACGCCCCAGGTGGCAAATGTGGCGCCGTTGGCAAAGAACAGCGCCATGGTGCCGCGTGTGGCACGGGAGACTGCCGAGGGCGACGGGGGTGGAGCGGTTTCGGTACGGGCGGGTGATTCGATCGAGTATTCGGACATCAGGTACTACCAGACAGCAAGGAGACAACAAAGAGACAACAAAGCCATGACATGAGGCAATAACGCTGCGACGTCGCTACGCGGGGGCCGCGCCGGCACGCAGCAGGCCACGCTGATGCAGCGCGAACGCAAAGGCGGCCAGCGCGCCGATGGATAGCGCCACCATGACCCACAGCATCAGCCAGTAGCCGCCGGCGGCACGCCAGAGCAGGGCGCCGAACCACGGCGCGGCGGCCTGCATCAGCAACACAGGGGTCATCATTAACCCATTCAGCGTTGCATAGTGATGACGCGAGATCAGTTCGGGCATGGCCATCGCGCGCAGCATCGTGTTGACGCCGTTGGCGCAGCCATAGCAGATCGCCGCGAACATCAGCCAGTAGCCGTTCCCCAGCGCCAGACAGGCCAGCCCGATGGTCATCACGATGTAGACCGGCATCGACAGCCGCACCGGGTGATCGATCGGCAGCCGCGCCATGGCGAGCCGTCCGGCCACTTGCGCGGGCCCGATCAGCGCGGCCACGATCAATTGCTGCGCGACGGGCATCCCCTTCTCCGTCAGCATCGGAATCAGGTGGGCGCCGAGTAGCGATGCGATCACCGCCGTGGCTGTGAACGCCAGCACAACACACCAGAATACCGGCTGGCGCAGCGTCGCGCGGGCGATGCCGGAGGACGCCGCGCCGGCCAGCGGTGTGCCGCTGTGGGTGGCGGCATGGGCGTAGCTGGGATGCACGGCGTAGCGCAGCCGCGCGTGCAAGGGCGCGCAGACGAACAGGTTTAGCGCGGCAAAGACGACCAGCGTCTCGCGCCAGCCCAGATGGAGCACCAGCCACTGCGCCAGCGGGATGAAGATCGTGCTGGCGAAGCCAGCAAGCAGCGTCACATGGACGATCGGCTTCTGGTAGCCGTCCCCCCAGGCCTGACGCAGCACCACGAACGCCGGCTCGTACAGTGTCGACGCCATGGCCAGCCCGAGCGGAATCCACATCAGCAGGAATACCGCCGGCGACGGGCACCACGCCCAGAGCAGCAGTCCGATGGCGGCCAGCACCGAGCCCGTGCCCATGACCTTGCGTGCCGGCACGCGGTCCAGCAGCCGGCCTACTGCGAACGAGCACATCGCCCAGACCAGCAGCCCCAGCGAGAATCCGCCCGCCAGGAACGGTTTGCCGTACCCGAGAGACTGGCGCATCGGTTCGATGAACACGGTGAACGCGAAGTACAGCGTCCCCCAACTGATGATCTCGGTGATGCCGAGCGTCCAGACGATCTGGCGGGGTGGCAGTGCCGGGCCACCGGCGGGATGGGGGACGGAAGGAGCGTTCATGGCGCGCCCGACGCGGATTTGGGGGGGCGCCGGTGGCGAAGCTTGATCGATGAAGCGAAGATTGTATCGGTCCGCCCGTGCCAGCGGGAAGCCACTTTCCGGGGGGATCCCTTAGTCCGGCGTCGCCGGACCTTTCAGCTCGACGGTATTGCCGTCCGGATCCTTCACGTAGATCGACGGCCCGCGGCCCTCTGCGCCAAACCGCTGCTCGACCGGACTTGCATCAACATGATGAATACTTAGATGCCTAAAAATTGCTTGTTCATCGAACGGGTCGATGCGAAGGCAGAAGTGATCGAGGTTGTGGCCCTCCGGGCCGGGTCCGGCCCCGCCAGCCTGCCCGAGCGGGCCATCGAGCGAAACCAGATCGATCAGTCCGCCGCCGGCGCGCAACTGGGTCAGGCCGAAGGCGGGCTGCTCGCGCTCGATGGTGCAGCCAAGCACGTCAACGTAGAAGCGCACGAGGCGGGGGACATCGGCGGTGCGCAGCACCAGATGGTCGATACCGCGGATCTTCAGCATGGCGGGTTGCGCTGACCGGAGGGTCACCGGGAATCATTGATCGGGGATCAGCCGCTTGCCCAGGCTGACCGCGGCGTCACGGGTGTAGCCAAGTTCGTTGTAGAACGCCAGCACGGCGTCGTTGCCTTCGCGCACCAGCAGGTTGATCTTCGGGCAGCCGCGCTCGACCAGCAGCGCCTCGGCGTGTGCCATCAGCATACGCCCATAGCCACGGCCCTGATGGGCGGGGTCCACGGCCAGGTAGTAGACCCAACCGCGATGCCCGTCGAACCCAACCATGGCCGACGCGCGCACATGTCCGTCCACATCGCCGATCAGGAACATCTCCGGCTGCTCGGTCATCTTGCGGGCGATGTCGCGATGCGGATCGTTCCACGGGCGTGTCAGCCCGCAGGCTTTCCACAGGGCGATGACATCGGCTTCGTCGGTCGGGTTGTAGGGGCGGATTTGCATGGGAATGCCGGGAGTGTGTCGGCCTGCCAGTGTAGCGCCGGCCAGGCTATGACACGCCAAGACGCGCCCAGATGCAAAAACGGCGCGGGATTCACTCCCGCGCCGCCGTTCTGCTCCGCCGCAATCAGGCTGCCTGCTGCCCCGCCTGCGGATTGCGGAACTGGGCGAGCAGCTTTTCCCACCGACCGCGTGCCGCCTTGAGGTTGTTTTCCTTCACATGACCGAACCCGCGAATATCGTCGGGCACGTTCGCCAGCGCCACCGCCGTATCGTGGTTGGCCGCGCTCAGACCCTTCGACAGCTCGTCGAGCAGCGAACGATACTCGCCGATCAGCGCGCGTTCCGTGCGACGCTCTTCGGTCTTGCCGAAGATGTCGAGCGGTCCGCCGCGCAGGCCCTTGAGCTTGGCCAACATACGGAACAGCGTCATGGTCGACGGGCCGAAGCGGCGCTTGACCAGATGACCCTTGTCATCGCGCTTGGCCGTGGTCGGCGGCGCGAGCCAGAAGTTCAGCTGATAGTCACGGCCCGGCTCGCCTTCGAACTGCGCACGCAGCTTGTCCAGGAAGATGGGGTCGGTGTACAGGCGCGCCACTTCGTACTCGTCCTTGTACGCCATCAGCTTGGCCAGGTTGCGTGCCGCGGCTTCCGTCAGCGGCAGCGGCTTGCCTGCGCCCACCAGCGCGCTTTCCGCCGCGCGCACGCGATTCACCGCGTCGCGATACTGCTCGGCGTAGGCCGCGTTCTGGTACTTCGTCAGCAGGTCGACGCGATTGGTGATCAGCTTCTCCAGCAGCGCGCCCGACGACGTCGGCAGCTTCACCACATCCGCGCCTTCCGTCTGCGTCTTGAGCTTGCCGGTAAGCGACAGCACGTGATCGGGGTCGTGCGCCATGTGGCGGCCCCAGTCGAATGCGGCCTTGTTCTTGTCGACCGAGACACCGTTCAGTTCGATCGCACGCACGAGCGCTTCGAGCGACAGCGGAATCCAGCCCTTCTGCCACGCGTAGCCCAGCACCAGCGGGTTCGTGTAGATCGCGTCACCAAGCAGCGCCACGGCCAGCGCGCTGGCATTGATGAAGTCGCAGGCCTCGCCGACCGCATTGCGGATGTCCTGCTCGGCGGACAGGCCCGGGAACTGCCACTTCGGGTCCTTGATGAACGCGGCGGTCGGGGTTTGTGCCGTGTTGACCACGGCACGCGTGCGGCCCGTCTGCGTCTTCGAGATGACCTCATCGGTGGCCGACACGATGGCGTCGCAACCGATCACGAGATCGGCCTCGCCCATCGCGATGCGCGTGGCGTGCAGGTCATCCGGCTTGGCCGCGATCTGCACATGCGACAGCACGGCGCCACCTTTCTGCGCCAGGCCGGCCATGTCGAGCACCGTCACACCCTTGTTCTCCAGGTGCGCCGCCATGCCGAGCAGGCCGCCGATCGTCACCACGCCGGTACCGCCCACGCCGGTCACGAGGATGCCGTACGAACGGCGCATCGTCGGCAGCACGGGTTCGGGCAGCGCGGGCAGTCCTCCCATCGACATGCCAGTGGCCTGAGGCTTGCGCACCTGCGCGCCTTCGGCCGTGACAAAGCTCGGGCAGAAGCCGTTCACGCACGAGAAGTCCTTGTTGCACGACGACTGGTTGATCTGGCGCTTGGTGCCGAGTTCGGTCTCCAGCGGTTCCACGGAGAGGCAGTTCGACTTGACCGAGCAGTCGCCGCAGCCTTCGCACACGGCGTCGTTGATGAACGCGCGGCGTGCCGGATCAGGGAACGTGCCGCGCTTGCGGCGGCGACGCTTCTCCGTGGCGCAGGTCTGGTCGTAGATCAGGATCGTGCAGCCAGGCACCTCGCGCAGTTCGCGCTGGATGTTGTCGAGTTCCTCGCGTGGATGCACGGTCAGACCCTCGGGCAGCTTGATCGCGCTGTTGTACTTCTCGGGCTGGTCCGTGACGATGACGATCTTCCTCGCACCCTCGGCGGCCACCTGGAAAGCGATGTCCTGCACCGAAAGCTGACCGTCGACGGGCTGGCCGCCGGTCATTGCCACCGCGTCGTTGTAGAGGATCTTGTAGGTGATGTTCACACCGGCCGAGATCGACGCGCGGATCGCCAGCAGGCCGGAGTGGAAGTACGTGCCGTCGCCCAGATTGGCGAACACGTGGTTATCGCCGGCAAACGGCGCCTGGCCGATCCACGCCACGCCTTCGCCGCCCATCTGGCTGAACGTGCTGGTATTGCGGTCCATCCAGACCGTCATGTAGTGGCAGCCGATGCCGGCCAGCGCGCGCGAACCCTCGGGCACGTTGGTCGACGTGTTGTGCGGACAGCCCGAGCAGAACCACGGCTTGCGCTCGGCGGTGACGCGCGGCGTGGCCAGCGCTTTTTCCTTCGCCTGGATCAGGGCCAGGCGCGCCTCGATGCGCGCGCGGATGTCGCTCGGCAGGTCGAACTTCTCGAGCCGCGTGGCGATGGCCTTGGCGATGATCGCCGGGGACAGCTCGTAGTGCGCCGGCAGCAGCCAGTTGTTCTGCGGGATCGACCATTCGCCACCCGCGTTGTCCTTCTCGTCGAACTTGCCGTAGACCTTGGGACGCACGTCGTCGCGCCAGTTGTACAGCTCTTCCTTGAGCGCGTACTCCATGATCTGGCGCTTTTCTTCGACGACCAGGATTTCATGCAGACCCTCGGCGAACGCACGCGCGCCATGCGCTTCGAGCGGCCACACGCAGCCCACCTTGTAGAGCCGGATGCCGATGCGGGCGCAGGTCTCGTCGTCCAGCCCCAGGTCGGACAGTGCCTGGCGCGTGTCGAGATAGGCCTTGCCAGCGGTCATGATGCCGAAGCGCGCGTGCGGCGAATCGATCTCGATGCGGTCGATCTTGTTGGCGCGCACATAGGCCAGCCCCGCGTACCACTTGTAGTCGAGCAGGCGGGCTTCCTGTTCCAGCGGCGGGTCCGGCCAGCGGATATTCAGGCCGCCCTGGGGCAGCGCGAAGTCATCGGGCAGAACGATCCGCACGCGGTGCGGGTCGAGTTCAACCGATGCCGAAGATTCCACCACATCGGTCACGCACTTCATGGCCACCCACAGACCCGAGTAGCGGCTCATCGCCCAGCCATGCAGGCCGTAGTCCAGGTACTCCTGCACATTCGACGGGTAGAGCACGGGCAGGCCGCAGGCCTTGAAGATGTGTTCCGACTGGTGCGCCAGCGTGGAGGACTTGGCCGAGTGATCGTCACCGGCCAGCACCAGTACGCCGCCGTGCCTGCTGGAGCCGGCCGAGTTGGCGTGCTTGAAGACGTCGCCGGTGCGGTCGACACCCGGACCCTTGCCGTACCACATGCCGAACACGCCATCGAACTTGGCGTCCGGATACATGTTGACCTGCTGCGATCCCCAGACGGAGGTGGCGGCAAGGTCTTCGTTCAGGCCGGCCTGGAACACGACGTTGTGCGCCGCAAGGTGCTTCTTGGCTTTCCAGAGTGACTGGTCGAGCGCGCCGAGCGGCGAGCCGCGGTAGCCGGAGATGAAGCCTGCGGTATTCAGGCCGGAGGCGCGGTCGCGTTCCTGTTGCAGCATCGGAAGACGTACCAGTGCCTGCGTGCCGCTGATGTAGATGCGGCCGCGTTCCAGCGTGTACTTGTCTTCGAGGGAAACGTTTTCGAGCGCGCGACGGATGGCGTCGCTGACCGGAGGGGTCAGTGGGGCATTCATTTGTGCTCCTCTAGGGGCATGCTGTCGGGATCACCGACACATCAGTTGTGGGCAGCCGTTCGCAGTCTCTTTTGGAGCCATTGGACGACCGTGTCTCTGCGCGGCATGGTAGCACCGGCGTGCAGGCCGCGGTACCGTGCGATGCAGCATAAATCGCGCCCGGGACCCCCGTGATTTCCCGTATACGCATACGCCACACGTGTACACTGCGGTGCATCCAAACGGCGCACGCGCGAGCCACGATGTAGACCGCGCGCCACCACGGCGTATCCTGTCGTGGTGCAACCCGCCCCATCCAACTCCGACCATGACCAATACTCCTCGCCAGGGCGCGACCCTGGCCGTGCTGATCGATGCCGACAACGCGGCGCCTGCCATCGTCGAAGGCCTGCTGGCCGAAGTGGCCAAGTACGGCGTTGCCGCCGTCAAGCGTATCTACGGCGACTGGACGCGTCCTAACCTGTCGGGCTGGAAGGACCGCCTGCTGGCGCACTCGATCCAGCCGATCCAGCAGTTCCGCTACACCGTGGGCAAGAACGCCACCGACAGCGCGATGATCATCGACGCGATGGACCTGCTCTACACGGGCCGCTTCGACGGGTTCTGCATCGTCTCCAGCGATAGCGATTTCACGCGCCTGGCATCGCGCATCCGCGAACAGGGCCTGACCGTCTACGGTTTCGGCGAACGCAAGACGCCGAAGCCGTTCGTGACCGCGTGCGACAAGTTCATCTACTCCGATGTGCTGCGCGCGGACGCCGATTCGGATTCCGACTCCGAGACCGGGAGCGCGCCGGCACGCAAGCGCACGACCCAGGAACTGCGCCAGGATTCGCGTCTGGTGCGGCTGCTGCAGAGCGCGTCGCAAGCCGTGTCCGACGAGGATGGCTGGTCCACGCTCGGTGGCATCGGCAACTACATCGCCAAGCAGGCCCCGGAATTCGATTCGCGTAACTATGGCTACGGCAAGCTTTCGGAGCTGGTGACGGCGACGAACCTGTTCGAGGTGGAAACGCGCAATGGCGGCAATAACAAGACCCTCTGGGTGCGGCTGAAGAAGCGCAACAAGGGTGAGGGTGGTGGGCAGCCGCAGCCGGCGCAACCGCAGCAGCAACAGCAGCCGCAGCAGCAGGGGCAGTCGTCCCAGCCGTCCCAGTCGCAGCAGCCATCGCAGCAAGCCCAGCCACAGCAGCAGCGTCCGGCCCCGGCACCCGCACGACCCGTGCAGCCCGCGCCCGAACCCGTGGCAGTCATACCGGCAACCGAGCCCGCTCGGGTGACGGAAGAGGAAGACGACGACGCAGCCGGTTCCGCCTCAACGCTGATTCAGGAGGCCGTGGAGGTCTCCACCGAGAGGCCGAAGGCGGGCGGCAAGCGCGGCAAGCGTCCCGATGTCACGCTGAGCGATACCCCGTGGCCGATCGACCAGTCGGTGTTCTCGGCGCCCGGCGCGACCGTGCTGTCGGCACAGGTAGACGTGCCCGAGGAGACGAAGGCGGCAGCGCCTGCGGAGGAAGCCAAGAAGCCGGCGAAGAAGAAGCCTGCGGCAAAGAAGGCCGCACCGCGCAAGCGGGCGCCGGCGAAGAAGGCGGCTGCAGCGGAGTAAGCGCCGTCGTGGTCTGACGTCGCTGTCCTCTCCTGCAGGCGGGAGAGGACGAGAACCTCGTGCAGATTCAACGCAATCGGTTTGTTCCTCTCTCCCTTGCGCGGGAGAGAGTCAGCGCCTCAACAACTGACGCGCTATCTGACCAGCTGATTGATCTCGATGATCGGCATTAGCACGGCCAGCACGATCATCAGCACCACCACACCCATCGTCAGAATCAGCAGTGGCTCAAGCAGGCTGGTCAGGAACAGCGTACGGCGCTCCAGTTCCTGGCCTTCGCCGGTGGCTGCGCGGTCGAGCATCGTCGGCAGGTTGCCGGTGGCCTCGCCGGACCGGATCAGGTGCACCAACACCGGAGGAAACTGGTTCTGGGCAGCCAGCGCGCGCGCCAGCGATGCGCCTTCGCGCACGCGCGTGGTGGCGTCTTCGACGTTGGCCTTGAGCGCCTGATTGGTCAGTGTTTCTCCGGCGGCTTGCAGGCTGCGCAGGATCGGCACGCCGGCCGATACGAGAATCGACAGCGTGCTGGCGAAGCGCGCCGTGTTGTACCCGCGAATCAGCTTGCCGACCAGCGGCGCGGTCAGTAGCCAGCGGTGCCATGCCAGACGAACGTCGGGCTGCTTCAGCAGGCTGCGAATGATTGCCACGACCGCGGCGATGACACCCAGCGCGGCCCACCACCAGTTGCGCACGAAATCTGACAGCGCCAGCATGATCACGGTCAGCGTGGGCAGCTTCTGCTTGGTGTTGGCAAACACGCTGACCACCTGCGGCACCACATACGACAGCAGGAAGATCACGATCGCGAACGCCACCACCGTGACGATGGCTGGGTACGTGAACGCGAGCCGGATCTTCGACGTCAGCGTGTTGCGCGTCTCGATGTAGGTGGCCAACCGTTCGAGCACCATGCCGAGATGGCCCGAATGCTCGCCGGCAGAAACCAGCGCACGGTAGATGTCCGGAAAATCCTTGGGGTGCTGGGCCAGCGCCACGGAGAGCGAGCTGCCGCCCATGACTTCGGCGCGGATGCCCGCAAGGAGCTCATGCACGTACTGGCGTTCGGCTTGATCGGCAAGCGCGCCCAGGGCTTCGTCGAGCGGCAGGCCCGACACGATCAGGCTGGCGAGCTGGCGCGTGAACAGCGCCTGCTCCTGCGTCGACAGCCGGCGCACGAACGCGCTGCTGCCGCTGCGCTTGGCCAGCCCAGCGCCGGCTAGCGGGTCAACGATGATCGGCGTCAGTCCGCGTGCGCGAAGTTGCGCGCGCGCCTGCTTTGGGCTGTCGGCCTCGATGACGCCGCGATCTGCACGGCCGGCGGCGTCGGCGGCTTCATAGCGATAGGCGGGCATACTGCGCGGGCTCCTTCGCTCTAGTCGCGCGACACGCGCAGCACTTCTTCAAGCGAAGTGGCGCCGCTGTCGATCCAGCGCTGCGCATCACCGCGCATCGTGTGCATGCCCTTGGCCAGCGCCCGTTGCTTGATCTCGGACTCGGGCTGCTGGCGGTGGATCATCGTCTGGATTTCGGCATCGACAGTCAGCAGTTCATACACACCCATACGGCCTTGATAGCCGGAATTTCCGCACTTGTCGCAACCAACCGGGTGCCATACGCGCTGCAGTGGCTTGCCGTCGGCAAGAAGCGTCTCGGATTCGCCCGGTGTGACTTCGATGACTTCCTCGCGCTTGCAGTGCGGGCAGAGACGGCGCACCAGCCGCTGCGCCAGCACGCCGATCAGCGACGAGGAAAGCAGGAACGGCTCGATGCCCATGTCGACCAGCCGAGTTACGGCTGAGGCTGAATCGTTGGTGTGCAGCGTGGCCAGCACGAGGTGGCCGGTCAGCGAAGCCTGCACCGCGATCTGCGCGGTTTCGAGGTCGCGGATTTCGCCGATCATGACCACGTCCGGGTCCTGACGCAGAATCGCGCGCAGGGCCTTCGCGAAGGTCATGTCGATGCGCGCGTTGACCTGCGTCTGTCCGATGCCGTCGAGATCGTATTCGATCGGGTCCTCGACGGTCATGATGTTGGTCGTATGGGAGTCCAGCCGCGATAGCGCCGCGTACAACGTCGTGGTCTTGCCCGAGCCCGTGGGTCCGGTCACCAGCACGATGCCGTGTGGCTGGCGAATCAGATCATCGAAGCTGCCCAGCGTCGAGCGCGCCATGCCGAGCTTGGCCAGATCGAGACGGCCCGCTTCCTTGTCGAGCAGACGCAGCACCGCGCGCTCGCCGTGTCCGGTCGGCAGCGTGGATACGCGCACGTCCACCGGCCGTCCGCCCACGCGTAGCGTGATGCGGCCATCCTGCGGCAACCGTTTCTCGGCAATGTCGAGCTGCGCCATGATCTTGATCCGCGAGATCAGGGCACCATGCAGCGCCTTCTTCGGACGCACCACGTCGCGCAGCGTGCCATCCACACGGAAACGCACGACCGATGCCGATTCGAACGGCTCGATGTGGATATCGGAAGCCTGCTCGCGCGCGGCCTGCGTCAGCAGCGCATTGATCATGCGGATGATTGGCGCATCGTCCTCGGACTCGAGCAGGTCTTCCACGGCCGGGATGTCCTGCATCAGGCGCGACAGATCGACTTCGCCTTCCACCTCGCCCACCACCTGCGCGGCGGTGCCGTCCTGGCGGTTATAGGCGTCGGACATCGCCGCCTCGAGTTCGGCCTGTTCCAGCACGCGCAGATGCAACGCGCCGTGCACGCGCGCCACCTCGGCCAGCGCGGCCGGAGAGGTCTTGCGGCTGACCCAGACTTCGAGTCCGTCGGGGCGTTGGTGCGCGATCAGCAGCGGTGCTTCGCGCGAGAACGTGTACGAGACCAGCCGCGCCGCCATCGGCGACGGGGCTTCGAGTGGCGTTTCTGTCGCGGCGGGTGCCGTCACTGGCGTATCGGTTGCCATGATGATGTTCGACCTTACGCGCCCTGGCCGGAAGTGGTCTGCGAGAGCGGCCGCTGTACCGGCTGCGGCACGGTCTGTGGCGCGGGTGCGGACGTGGACGGTTGTCCCGGCGCAAGGGGCACCGGGCCGGGCACCGGACCGTTGTAGCGCGGGTCGACGAACGGCGCGGTCGGCGCATCGGCCGGCGGCAGCACGGGTGTGTTCAGCTCGCGGACCACCATGTTCGGCGAGACGAAGTTCTGCTGCTGGCCGCGGATGAAGTCGTAGCGATCCTGCGTCAGACGATCCGTGGCGGTGGTGGTGCGCATCACGTAGGGGCGCAGGAACACCAGCAGATTGGTCTTCGAGCGGGTCTTGTTCTCGTAGCGGAACAACGAGCCGAGGTAGGGGATGTCTCCGAGCAGCGGCACTTTCTGGACGTTGTCGCCGTAGTTGTCCTCGATCAGGCCGCCCAGCACGATGATCTGGCCATCGTCCACGAGCACATTGGTTTCGATCGATCGCACGTTCGTGGTGGGGCCCTGCGGGTTGGTGAGCGTGCCGGGCGCCACTTGCGAAGACTCCTGGTAGATCTGCATCTTGACCAAGCCGCCTTCGGAAATCTGTGGGCGCACGCGCAGCGTGATGCCGACATCCTTGCGGTCGAACGTCTGGAACGGCGTCACCGAGGTCGAACTGCCAGTCTGTGCGTACGATCCCGTGGTGATCGGAATGTTCTGGCCGATGAGGATCTTCGCTTCCTCGTTCTCGAGTGTGATCAGGTTCGGCGTGGACAGCAGGTTCACGCTGGTGTTCTGTCCCAGCGCGTGGAGCAGCGCGCCCAGGCCGATGGCCTTGTTGATCACCCCAAGATTCAGGCCGCCCACATCGGGCACGAGGCCACTGATGGCCGCCAGGCCGGCGGTCTTGTTCTGGTTGTAGAGCGCGGCCGCCGCAGTCAGGTTGATGATGTTCTGGCCGCCGGTACCGAAGTTGGTCCCCGCGAAGCCGACGGTGTTGCCGCCCGAATTGATCAGCCCTTGCCACTGGATGCCAAGCTGGCTGTCCAGCGTGCCGCTGACCTCCACGATCATCGATTCGATGTAGACCTGCGCGCGCCGCGCGTCGAGGTCGTCGATCACGCCGCGCAGATTGCGGTACACCGGCTCGCTGGCGGTAATGATCAGCGAGTTCGTCGACGGGTCGGCCTGGACGATGCCGCCCGTGGTTGGCTGCTGGTTGACCGCGAACGATGCGGAGAACGCGTTGCTGCCGCCGCTGCCGAAGCCGCCGCCGGAGCCGCTGCGGTTGTAGTTGCCGGTATTGCCGCCGGTGTACTGGCCGCCTTGCGGCAATGAGGTGGATTGCATTGCGGCGCCGCCCGTCGCGCCGCCGCCGGGTTGCGTCGAGCTGGAGAAACTGCTGTCTGCCGCAACGATGGCCCGCAGCGTGGCCGCGAGCTTCACGGCGTCGGCATTCCTGAGCGGCACCACCCAGATGTTGCCAGGGCGCGCGAACGGCTGGTCGATCTTCTCGATGAGCTGGCGTGCCTGCTGCACGCGTGCGCGGCTGGAGGCGCGGATCATCAGCGAGTTGCTGCGCGGTTCCGCCACGACGGTCGTGCGCAGGCTCGCGTCGCCAGCGCCGGCTCCACCTGCGGCGGCGGTCGGGTCGAGCAGTTTCTGCAGGACCACTGCTGCATCGCTGGCGATCGCGTTCTTGAGCGGAATCAGCTCCACTTCGCCGGACGCGGGCGCATCCACCGCGGCGATGATCCGTGCCAGACGGCGCAGATTGTCCGCGTAGTCGGTGATGACCAGCGTGTTGTTGGCCGGGTAAGCGGTGATCGTGTTGTTCGGCGCGATCATCGGCCGCAGCACTGGCACCAGGTTGTTGGCCGATTCGTAGTTCAGGCGGAAGACCTGCGTCACCACCTGGTCGCCGCGATTGCTGCTGGGACCGACAACCGTGGGCGAGCCCTGCAGTTTGGCATCGGCTTCGGGTACGACCTTGGTGAAGCCGTTGGACTGGACCATCGCGTAACCCTGCATCCGCAGCACGGAACCGAGCGTTTCCAGCGCCTGCGCGCGCGAGACCGGCTGCTCCGTGACCAGATTCACGGTGCCCTTCACGCGCGGATCGATCACGAAGTTCTTGCCGGTGGCCTGACCGACCGCCTTCACCACCGACTCCAGATCGGCGTTGACGAAGTTCAGCACCACCTGGTCGCGATTGCTGCGCGAGCCGATGTCGTTCGGTTGCGGTGGCTGCTGGGATGGCTGGGCCCAGAGCGGGGCGGGCGCCAGCAGCGACAGGCCGCACAGCAGGACGACGGCGCGGGCGCAGGCGGTACGAAAGACGGGTTGGTTGGCTCGGGTTTTCATCATCGATTCAAGGCGGGCTGCCGAGGACGGGTCCTCAGTAGCGCAGCCTGGTCACATTGTTCTCATGTCGTCCCAGCAGGCTCATCAGGCCTGCCAGCTGGGTGGCCGCTTCGGGGTCGGTACGTGCCGTGCCATCGAAGCGCGCCTGCCGGCCGATCGTGCCGCTGCCCTCCAGGTACAGCGGCCCGGCCGTGGTTTTCAGTTGCAGCGTGCCGTCCGCGCCGGTCAGCTCGACCTCGGCGCGGTAGCTGCCCAACGGGCGCAACCGGCTTACTGCGGCGGACATCTGCTCGAGTTGCATCGACAGGTGCCCGTACTTCTGGTTGCCGGCGAACTTGCCTTGCAGCGCCGACCAGTCGATACGCATCATGCCGTCGGGGCGCAGCGTATTGAAAGGCGCACCGACGCCCTCTAGCAGTGACGCCGGCAGGCGGATGCTGCCCGGCGTCACGGTCCAGCCCGACGGCGTGACGGCTACCGTCGTCGGCGTGCTCATCGCCTCGCTGTGCGAGACGGTCACGCGGGCCGTGCCCGTGAGCAATGGCCAGAACGCCACGTCCCAGGTCAGCCGCCCCGGCAGTACCGTGGCGGTCTGGCTGCCCGTGCCCGCTGACAGCGCCAGCGTGGCGCTGCCGTGCCATATCGTGCCTGCCGCGTCGGCCAGCAGCACCCGGCGTTGCGTCTCGCCGGCGATGCGTTCGGCCAGCCACGTGGCCGGCATCGATACCAGTACGGTGACGCCGACAGTGGCGATGCAAAGCAACGTCCAGCGCACGCGCCGCCAGCCGCGCGACGCGCGGATGCGCTGTCGCGGGAGACGCAGGGCTTCGAGCCGCGCCATCACCGGCCGCCGGTGCCGGGGCCCTGCAGCGTCGCGGTCATGTTGACCAACGCCGTGGCGCCCACATAGCTGATACGTGTATCAGTGACCTTCAGTCGTTGCTGTAGCCGCACGTCCTGCAGCCAACCGGCCACGGACCCGAACGGCACCTTGTCCAACTGAATCTGGACGGCGTTGTCGCCGGTCGTCATCAGGCGCGTGGCCTTCAGGCCGTGCTGCACCAGGCTGTCCTGCAGCGCCTGGGTCAGCGCGTCGCCACGCAGTGACGGGGCGCGATTGGCCGACAGGCCGCGTGCTTCCTGCGCCAATGTTTCCATCTCGGCCAGATCCGCACGCAGCACCGGCAGGTTGCGCATCAGCCGCGCTCCCTCGACGGAGGCCGGCTCCCACAGCAGCAGGTAGCCAAAGACCAGCACAAGCACCACCGCGCCACCGCCGAGGATGGCCTGTTCGCGCGGATTGCGTGCGGTCCAGAATACGTCGACCTGCTCGCGCCACCGATCGGGGACGCGCGGCTTGAAGCGGGCGAGGCGCGTGGCCATGTTGGTTGACATGCCTGATCTCATGATGCCGTCCCGCCTTCCGCCTTCACGGTCCAGTGCGAACCGGTCGGCGCCGGGGCGCCCCCGCTGCGGCTCGCCGCATCGGGCGGGCTTCTGTCTTCATCCATCTGCAGACCGGCCTGGCGCACGGCGTTCTGCAGTGCGGAGGTGTTGGTGCCGGGCTTGAGCGTCACGTAGAGCGTCGCGGCGCGGTATTCGAGCTGGAGCAGCGCATCGGGCGGCAGATCGCGCGCGGCGCGCGCAAAGCCGTCGGCGAGCGGCAGGAAATCGTTGGGTGTGCTGCGACCGCTGGCCGTGCGCAATTGCTCCACCTGGCGGCGCATCAGCAGAATGGGCTCGGCTACCGGCGGCACGTTCGGAAATGCTGTGTGCAGCAGATCGACCTGAGCCGCCTCCAGACGCTTGGCTTCCTTGCGAAGCGTCAGCCATTGCACGTTCATGCCGACGATCTGCACGAGCAGGAGCGCGACGACCAGCAGGGCCGGCCAGCGCCATGCGCGCACGTTCCAGCGGTCCATGCGCCCTTGGGCGAATTCGAACTGCGCCAGATCGAGCTGCGGCTGCTGCAGGCATTCCTCGATACCAGCCAGCCAGATGCGCCAGGTCTCGGAGGCACGCGATGCGTGCATCGGCGGACGCTTGCCTTGTAGCGCCGGTACTGGCGCGTTCGCCAGGGCCGCGTTGTCGCCATGCCATTGACCGGCCGGCGCCAGGAGCTGCCATGTCGACAGCGCACGGTCATCGAGCAGCAGACCGTAGCCCTCGTACGGGCCGGTGCGCACAGTCAATTGCCACAGGCGCGACAGTTCGCCCGGCGCAGGTGCCGCGGTGTCGAGCAACAGCGCTGATTGCGCGAGTGTGGAGGTGGCGGCTTCCACGACCAGCGTGGCGGGTTGTTCCGGACTGGTATCGACCGTGCCCACTTCCGTTGGCGCCGACTGCGCAGCGGCGCGGGCCGGAGATACGGGACCATCCGCGGTGGCCAGCGCCGGTTCCGGCTCTGGCGCCGGTTCGGGGGCCGTGACTGGGGCCGCGAGCGGCAGGCAAAGCTGGGCGGCCACCACATGGCGGCGGCGATGCTTGTGTTCTGCGAACTGGTCGAGCGCTGCGCGCATCCAGGCGCGGTCGGTCACCATCAGCAAGCGGCGGCGCGGGCCACGTGCTGAACCGGCGCCATCGAATGCCGGCCCCAGGGCGATATGGCATGGCGCGGCGTCGGTGGCCAGCACGTCCTCCACGAGGTTCGGTAGCGCGAGGCGCATCCGTACTGGCGGCAGAGGCGGGACCATGGCCGCCGTCAGCAGGACATCGCTGGCGGCCACGATCAGCACCAGGCGGTCTGCCGGCGGCATCTCGGACGGCACGGCGTGGCCTTCGCGCAACAGCTCGGGTGCCTGTTCGGCCGCCTGGCGGCGATTCTTATCCCCTACGGGCGTGCGTACCAGCGCAAATGGCATGGCGCCGAACTGCCACGGTTGCGGCTGATCGTGCGGCCGATGCGGCAGGCGGACGTAGAGGGTGGTACTCAAAATTTCCCTGTAATCAGTGGAAAAGTCGCGCGGGAGTTGCCCGACAGGGGCGTCCGGGCGACGCAAATCGTTGCGGGGGATAGCCTGGAATAGCGGCAGACAGCCGCCCAGGTTCGGCGCAGCAGCATACCTTGCCTGTGTGACTAACTCGCGTCAATAGCGTCCCATCCCAATTTGCAGGCGGCAGAATCTAACGCTGTCGCAGGACAAAACCTGATGCGCGTCGGCCAGTTAGTTCGACGGGGGCATGGCATCGGCATCGCGCGACCAGACGACGCGGGTCGTATTGCCGCTGCCCTGCACATTCTGGCGCTCGACCAGCGATACCTTGAGGCGGCGCGCCCGATCGTGCCGCACCAGACCGTAGATCAGGAAGTAGCGCGAGCTCACGTCGAGCGTGTTGGCCGTGATCACCGCCTTTGGTGCAATCGTCTGCAACTGTGTCGTGATGTCGCCAGTGTTGTTGAAATAGGCGCGGTCGCGCTGGCGGACAAGCTCGCGCGCGCGGTCCAGCGGCAGCTTGTCGATCACGGCGGCCAGCACCTCCGCGTCCGCGGTATTGGCGTTGACCGTGGTGCGTTCGGGCAGCACCGTCACGAACGGTTCGAGCGTGTCGATCATCTCCGGGGTGAAGCCCGGAATCGCCAGCAGGCTTTGCACGCTGTCTGGCGGCCTCGGCACGGGTTGCCCGTCGCCCGATCCACCCTTGGCTGCGCGCAGGACATATTGCGCAGTGCTCTCCGCCAGCGCAGCGTTCATGCCGAGCGTTTGAAGCAGGCGTCCGAATGCCTGCATCGATGCGGGGTCGATCGAGATCGTGAGACCGGATTCGCCGGACGTCGACTGATAGAGGTTGGTCAGGTTGAAACGTGCCTGGGCATCCAGGATGCGTCCGGAGAGGAACGACGTTTCTCCGGCCTGATCGGTGCGAAGCCCGGCGCCGAGAAAATCGGACAGGCGTGTTTCGGCCACCGGGACCGACCACGGCTCGCCGAGGTAGTCGACGTTCGAGCGGCGCTGGTCGTCGCGCAGAATCAGGCGTGCCCAGTCCACCGCGGCGCGCTCGATCCACTGGGCCTGCGCCATCAGCCGTTGATTCTCGATCGAGCGGATCTGCACCTGCTGGCGCCAGAGCATGCCGGAGACCACCACCACGGCCAGCGTCACGATCAGCAGCGCCGTGACGACAGCGGCGCCACGCTGGCGGGATCGCATGAAGGAGGGAGGGGGGTGATGGCGCACGGTCACAGTCCCGTCGTGCAGATCTTCTGGAACTGGCGGGGTACGTCGCCGTCGCCCATGCGGGCCAGGACCGTCAGTTCGACTGCACGGATCGCCACGGTCTTCGCCACAAGATCGAGGCCAGGCTGCGCATCGCTGGCGCCGACTGCCGCCGCGGCGCTGCCTTGCTGCAGCGCGGCCCGAATGCGCCCGGTGTCCGTCAGCCAACCGGACGGCTCCACCCAGACCCGTGCGGAAAGCTGCTCGGCGTTGGGCAGCAGCGGACGCAGCTGGACACCTGTCGTGGCGGCCGTCTGACGCATCGACTGAATGGCGTTCTGTACCTCGTTGCGCGACATCGCCGGGCGGCTTGCCGCGCGGACGACCGTGTTGCCGTCCAGGCGATAGGACACGACCTGCCAGGCCGGCGGCGAGCCGGCATCGCGTCGATCGCGCACCATCAGTATCTGATTCTGGGCGAGTTCCACCGGGCTGGCCTGCAGCAGCGCAGGCAGGGTCAGGTGCTCGCAGTCGGACTGGAATTGGCCATAGAGCACCTTGAGCGTATCGAGCCGCTTGTCGTGATCGACCAGACGTTCACGGGTGCGCGTCATCGAATCGAGCGCGCGCCATCCGATCACGGCCATCACGGCCAGCAGCGTGATCGCCACCAGCATCTCGAGCAGCGTGAAGCCGCGGCCGCGGTCAGAGGACATTGCGCGTTTCATTCGGAACCAGCGTGACGAGCCAGGCCAGCCGCACGGACTTGTTGGTGGCCGAAGGGAAGACGGAGATCTCGACGCGCCGGAAGGAGGGATTCGGCGTGCTCGTGACGGACTCCTCGCACCAGAGCGTGGCGCCGCCCTGCGGGCAGTCATAGCCACGCGTGCCGGGCTCGGGCCAGGTCTTCGAAAGTCGCAATGTGGCGAGGTGGTTCTCGGCGCTGAACTCAGCCAGCATGCGCTGCTGGAGCGATATGCTCGACTCGGTCATCGAACCCATCGCCCGCATGGCGGCGGTCAGGGCCACTGCGAGGATCGTCAGCGCGACCAGTACCTCGATCAGCGTGAAGCCTTCGCGGCGATGTTGAAGAAGGCGAGGCGCGCTCATTGCAGGACCGTGGCCACGTAGCGGCCGCTGCCATCGCCGGTCACATCGACGCGAATGGCGCCGCTCGTGAGGATCAGGCGCTGCGGTTCGTCGATCAGCTCGCGCCCAAAGACCAGTCGAACCGGGCCGGTACCCAGGCGGCGCCCGCCTTCGGCAATGACGGCGCCGTCCAGGCGTACCCGCCATTGACCAGGCGCGAAGATATCGGTCCGCATCGGCACCCAGCCCTGCGGCGTGGATTCGAGAAAGCGCCAGCCCCCGGCATCACCCTCCCAGGCGATTGGGCGGGCGCCAAGCTGGGCGTCTTCCTGGGCGAGTTCGAAGAGGCGGGCGATGCGCTGGCCGTCGTCGAGCACGCGCCCGCGTTCGTTGGGCGAAGCATTGACGGCCACCAGCGAGATAACAATGCCGGCGATCACCATGACCACCAGCAGTTCGAGCAGGGTGAAGCCGGGGACCCGGCGGCACGTCCGGCGACAAGGAGCGAATGCGGTCAGGCCGCGTGGTGTCGCCGGGCGCATGGATCAGAAAGGGCGCTTATTCCCAGTTGCCGATGTCGGCGTCGTTGCCGGTGCCGCCGGGCTGGCCATCGGCACCGAAGCTGAACACGTCGATCTCACCGCGTACGCCGGGGTTCAGGTACTGGTACGGGTGACCCCACGGGTCCTTCGGCAGCTTTTCCAGGTAACCACCACCCTTCCAGTTGTTGGGAACGGGCTCGATGGTCGGCTTGGTCACCAGCGCCGCCAGACCCTGTTCGGTGGTCGGGTAGCGGCCGTTGTCGAGACGGTAAAGCTTCAGCGCCTGCATGACCGACGAGATGTCCTGACGCGCCGCGACGATGCGTGCCTCATCGGGGCGGCTCATGATTTTCGGCACCACCAGGGCCGCGAGCACCCCCAGGATCACGATCACCACCATGATTTCGATCAGGGTGAAGCCGCGCGCGCGGCGGCGTTGGCTGGGGAGTCGGGTGTCGGGCTGGCTGGCGAATCTGCGCATCGTGAATAGTGCCTTGGACTTGTATGTCGGGAGAGAGCCGCGCCGAGGCAAGCAGCACGGCGGATATGATCGGAAAGTATAACCGCCGCCGCATGACTGTTTAATGTGCTGAGGCAGATCCGGCTGTGCCTAATGCTGCATTGCATCAAAAATCTTGCATTGGCGATGCACGTTATCTATGATTCCAGTCACGATGCAACTGACCCGATTCTCCGACTACGCGCTGCGCCTGCTGATGTATGTATCACGCGGCGACGGCAGCCGGCCAATCACGATTGCCGAGGTTGGCCAGCAATTCGATATCTCGCATAACCACCTCGTAAAGGTGGCTGCGCGGTTGTCGAAGCTCGGCTGGATTTCGGCAACGCGCGGGCGCCACGGCGGTCTGCAACTCGGCCCGGGAGCGGAGAAACTGTCCGTTGGCGCGATCCTGCGCGAGCTCGAAGGCCGCAAGGCCATCATCGACTGCGCCGATCCGCCATGTGCCTTGAATGGCAATTGCCGTTTGAAACGGGCACTCGATGACGCCGAAGAGGCGTTCTATCGCGCGCTGGATGGTGTGACCCTGGCCGATGTGTCAGGTAGCCGCACGGCCGAATCGATCATCAGCCTGCATCGAGATTTCCTGAGCCGGCACGTGGCATAAGGATTCGGGGGGCCACCCCGACCCATGTCGTCTGCCGGCTTTATTGTGTGCAAAAACATGCATTTTACATGCATGATTCAAGGAGTTTTGCTGATGTTGTCCGCTGCTTCCCGCCCCTATATCGATGCCAGCGTCCCCGTGCTGCGTGAGCACGGTCTTGCGATCACGACACATTTCTACCGAGAGATGTTCGCGGCGCGCCCCGAACTGAAGCGCATTTTCAACATGGGCAATCAGGCCAATGGCTCGCAGCAGCAATCGCTGGCCTCGGCAGTGTTCGCCTATGCGGCCAACATCGATCGTGCCGACGTGCTTGCGCCCGTGGTCGAGCGCATCGTCCACAAGCACGTGGCGGTCGGATTGACGCCGGCTCACTATCCGATCGTCGGCAAGTATCTGCTGGAAGCCATTGCCGCCGTGCTGGGCGACGCCGCCACGCCGCCGCTGCTGGCCGCCTGGGACGAAGCCTACTGGCTGCTGGCCGGCGAACTGATTGCCGCAGAGGCCCGACTCTATGAACGCCATGGCGTGGCGGCAGGTGAGCTTCTGCGCGTGCGCGTGGTGAACCGCGAGCAGGAGGGGGATCAGGTGGTGGCGTTGACGCTGGCCGCCGAAGACGGCTCGCCGCTGCGTGACTTCGCGCCGGGTCAGTACATCAGCGTCGAGGCATCGTTCGCCGACGGACGCCGTCAACTGCGCCAGTATTCGCTTTCGGGCGAGCGCGGCCTCCCGACGTGGCGTATCTCGGTGAAGCGCGAAGATGGCGCAAGCGACGCGCCGGCGGGTACGGTATCGAACTGGCTGCATGAGAACGCCCAGGTCGGCACGACGCTGCACGTGAGCACCCCTTGGGGCGATTTCGCGCCCGAGCTCGATAGCCGCCAGCCGATCGTGCTGATGTCGGCAGGCATCGGCGTGACGCCGATGGTCTCGGTGTTGCGCACGCTCGCACACGAAAATCCGCATCGACCGGTGCTGTTCGCCCATGCCGCCCGTCATGGTCGTCAGCACGCGCATCGTCGCGACCTGGCATGGGCGCGCGAGCGGATGCCCAATCTGCGTACCCATGTCAGCTATGAAACGCCGCAGTCGGTGGATGCCTCGGGGCGCGACTACGACCACGCCGGCACGATGCCGGTCGAGGCCCTGCTCAAGTCTGGTGACAACGCCGCTTTCAATGACGCCCGCTTCTATCTGTGTGGCCCGCTTGGCTTCATGCAGGAACAGCGTCGCGCGTTGATCGCCTCGGGCGTTCCAGTCGGACATATTCATCGCGAAGTGTTCGGGCCGGACCTGCTCGACGACATCCTTTGATCGCCGTCGCATTCTTCGAATCTGCCTGCTGATATTGCGTCAGTTGGCAGACGACAGGTGACATGTGGGTCTGGTACGCTAGGCGGTCTCCCTATTCGAGCCGCCCGGCGTATCGATCTGTGTCAACCCTGCTTCGGCCTGCCCTCCGTTTCGACCCGTCCGCCGCCTGGATGCCTCGCCTGGCTGGCCTGGCGCTGTTTGTCGCGCTGTGCGCGCTGGTGACCCATTGGGTCCTGGTATTCAGTGCGATGCGGACGATCCCCGTACCAACTTCCGCGCGTATCGCCCAGACCGAGCCAGTCGAGACCGGAGCAGTGGCGACGCTATTCGGCGGCAGCGCTCAGTCAGGCGTTCGCGATGTGCAACTGATCGGCGTCGTGGCGGATCTGGATGGCGTAGGCCCTGCGGCGGCAATTCTGTCGCTCGACGGCGGGCCGCCCAAGGCCGTGCGCGTCGGCGCATCGCTGTCTGCGCAGATTCGTTTGACGGAAATCCACGGCCGCAACATCGTGATCGAACGCAACGGCGTGCGTCAGGAGATTGCATTGCCGGTGCAGAACACGCCGACAGCGGGTCGGCCGGGCAACCTTGGCGCGGCGCCGCCGGCCGGTGCCGGTGCACCGCTATCGACACCGATGCCGGCCCCGGCCGCCCCGCCGCCGGTGGTCAACGCGCCGGCCCAGCCACAGGAGTTCACCGCATCCCCGGCGCAGCCGGTGCCACCGCCGCCTCAACATGCGCCTGCGCAAGGCCCGGTTGGCGAGAGCCTGGGCGCGAAGGACTAAGCTTGTCGGATGCCCCCACGTTTCAGAATATTGCGCAGTGTTTGAGTATCTTGCGTCTGTTTACGGCACTCGTCTGTTCTGTGAGCCCCGTAACATCGTATTAAAAGCGCCAAACTTGCGTGGTTGTCTGGGTTCTAATCCGTACATGCCCAACGTGATGAAAAGGAGCACAGACATGCAACGCAATCACAAGACGCACGCACTCAAGCAGTTCATCGCGGCTTCCGCCGTATTCCTGGTCGCCGGTGGCGCCTTTGCCCAGACCGCAGCACCTGCGCCGTCCGACGGCCCGCAAGGCATGCCCATGCACCGCATGGGTGGCCCCGGCGAGCATCGCGGCGGAGACTGGCTGATGAAGCTGGCCGATACGGACAAGGACGGCGCGATCTCGAAGGCTGAGTTTGATGCGCTGTTCAACAAGATCGATACGAACCACGACGGCAAGCTCGACAAGTCCGAACTGGCGGCCTTTCACAAGGCAATGTGGGAGCAGCGTCGGGCCGAGATGAAGGCTGATTTCGAGGCCAAGTTCAAAGCCGCTGACAAGAACAACGACGGTGCGCTGACCCGCGACGAGTTCAAGGCAGCCTTCCCGCGCATGGCAAACCGCTTCGATCGGATCGATGCCAATCACGATGGCAAGGTGACGATGGCTGAGATCGAAGCCAGCATGCAGAAGATGCACAAGGAACGTATGGACCGGATGGAGCGCCACGGCCCTGGCGGTCCGGGTGCCGCGCCGGCGCCTGCAGCGCCTTCGAGCGGCGGCAACTAAGCCGACTTTCACCGGCAGATGAGCGCGACCTTCGGGTCGCGTTTTTTTTTCGTGGACGGGACTCACGAAAGATCATGGCACCATCCTTGCCTGTGCAATCCAGTGCATTTCATCGGCGTATTTGGCCCGTGATAGCGGGTATCGCATCAAAAAAATTGCGCATTTGTGCACGACTTGCTAAATTTGCGCAAAAAAATTGCCGACAAACATATTGCGGAGCAACAAAACGTGAGCAAGGTGGAGCTGGACAAGATCGACCGAAAGATCCTGGAAGTCCTGCAGACCAATGGAAGGCTGACGAACCTGGAAGTGGCGGAGCGCGTGAATCTGTCGCCAAGCCCTTGTCTGCGTCGCATCCGTCGTCTGGAGGAGATTGGCGTCATTCGCCAGTATGCAGCGCTGCTGGAGCCCAACAAGATCGGGCTGGGCCTGCTCGCCTATATCAACGTCAGGCTGGAGAAGCAGGGGGGCACCCCGAAAGGCAAGGCGCCGCTAGACCTCTTCCGGGCGGCCATCCAGACGTGGCCCGAAGTTGCGGCTTGCCACGCCATGACCGGCGAGATGGACCTGCTGCTCAAGGTGTATGTCGAGGACATGGAACACTTTGCCCGCTTCATGCAGGAGCAACTGCTTGCGCATCCTTCCGTGATCGATGTGCGTTCGAGCTTCGCACTCGAATCGATCAAGGACACCACGGCGCTGCCAGTAGCTGGCAACGCCTGATCGGCTGGCTGAACGCCATACCAAAGCAAACGGCGCACCGCGAGGGTGCGCCGTTTGCTTTTCCAAGCTAGCACGTTGGGCGTGCTAGCGCGGCGTGTGTCAGACCGTATGTTTCTGCGGCACCAGCGAACGCCAGAAGCGCAGGCCGAAGCGGCGGGCATCGCGCAGATTGCGACGCATCATGTAGTCGAGGTCGGCAACTTGCTCGTCAAGCGCTTCGGTCAGACGGCTCACGGTGTCGGCCGGCGTCAATTCCAAGTATGCATCGGCTTCACCGTACGCATACTGCACCTTCATGCCGGCCTTCTTGGCGATGTGCATCATCGCCGCGTTGCGCGACAGGCAGTGCATGTAAAGGGTACGCACGCTGGTATTGCGTCCGTGGATCGCGGCCCGCTCGAACAGCGCGCTGCCGATACCGCGGCCACGCGCGCTCTTGGAGACCGACACGCCAAATTCGGCGACGCGACCCTGCGCATTGTCGCGCAGGTTGGCAAAGTGACCCACGCCGATCAGTTCCAGGCTCTCGTCGTAGACGCCGAACACGCTGTCGTGGTCGAAGTCGATGCTGTCGACGTACGCCTCGACCACATGATCACCCACCGACTGGCCAAAACGGAGCAGGCGATCCTCCTCGCCCAGGGCGAGGAAATGCTTGAGCAGGCGCGAGCGATGATGGGCGGCCAGTTCACGAACCAGAACGGTGTGACGGTGGGCTGCCTGGCTTGCTGCGGCTGCGCGGCGGAGATCTTCGTCGGTTACGGCTCCGACGGCCTTGCTCAGTTCGAGCGGGTTCACTTTTGTTTCCTTCTTCAGTGATCGGTATAAAAATAACATCGTCGCGGTGGATGCCTGTGCACTTTCGTGTCACGATGCACTGGATCCGGGCAAACACTAGGTTGCTGCGACGCGAAAACTATTGTAGTGGAATTGTCAGTCTCGCGTAAGCTATCCTGCGCCGCAACACACCCAGAAAAGTGTGATATTTCGAAAAATTGAGCCAAATCAACGGTTTGGCTGCGCGATCCTGGCGTCACCAGGGGGCGTGTTGTGGATTTGCTGCAACGCCGCATTCTCCTGCTGCCGGCCACTCGCTGGACCCGTTCGTACCCAGACACCATGACCGAGCCCCCCGTAGTTGTGATCTTCGCGCATCCGTCACCCAGGCGTTCACGCGTTAACCGTCCCCTCGCTGAAGCGCTGGCTGCGTTGCCCCATGTGGAAGTGCGCGAGTTGTACCGGCTCTACGTCGACTACGACATCGATGTCGTCGCCGAGCAACGCCTGCTGTCCACCGCCGAGACCCTGGTCCTGCAGTTTCCCGTGCGCTGGTACAGCGTGCCCGCGCTTCTCAAGCTGTGGCTGGATGATGTGCTCGAAAGCGGCTGGGCCTTTGGCCCCGGCGGCACGGCGCTGCGTGGCAAGTCGATGCTGGCTGTGGTCAGCACCGGTGGTCATGCCGATGCCTATGGCCCGGAGGGCACTCATGGCCATCCAATCGCCGATTTCCTGCTGCCGCTCGAACAGACCGCGCTGTTGTGCGGCATGACCTGGCTCCCGCCGGTGGTGCTGCATGACGCCGACAACGCCGATAGCGATGCCGTGGCGCTCCATATCGAGCATGTGGCGCGTCATCTGCCGGCGCTACCGCTACCCCCTGAAACGCAACAGTGGACCGATGCGGAGCTGGGCGGGGAGGACGCGCCATGAACCAGCACGATTTCATGATTGCGCTGGTCGTCTTCCTGGTGGCGGCAGTGGTGGCCGTGCCGCTGGCGCGGCGATTCGGGCTTGGCGCCGTGCTCGGATATCTGCTGGCGGGTGCGGCAATCGGGCCCTACGCGCTGAGGCTGGTGACCAACGTCGAGTCGATTCTCCATTTCTCGGAGTTCGGCGTTGTCCTGATGATGTTCGTGATCGGCCTCGAACTCGAGCCACGCAAGCTGAAGAACCTGCGCAAGACGATCTTTGGCTACGGCACGGCCCAGCTGGCGGCGTGTGCGCTGGTAGTCGGGGGAGCGGCCGCATTGCTGGGTGCGTCGTGGCAGGTTGCGATCGTCATAGGTCTGGGGCTCGCGCTGTCTTCCACCGCCATTGCCTTTGCTACCCTGGCCGAGCGGAACCTGATGGGCACGCCTGCTGGTGCGGCCAGCTTCGGCATTCTGCTGTTCCAGGATATCGCTGCGATCCCGATGATCGCGCTGCTGCCCTTGCTGGCGATCGATGCCGCCGACATCGCACCCCACGGCCCGCCTCACTGGCAAACGGTGGCCAGGGCGGTGGCCGTACTCGGCATCGTGGTGGTCGGTGGCCGGTACCTGGTGCGGCCCGCATTGCGGTTCATCGCGCGCACGGACATGCGCGAGATGTTCACCGCCTTCGCGCTGCTGCTGGTGGTTGGCATCGCGCTGATGATGGAAGCGGTGGGCGTGTCGATGGCGCTTGGCACATTCGTCGCCGGCGTGCTGCTGGCGGATTCCGAGTACAAACACGCGCTGGAAGCCGACATCGAGCCATTCAAGGGGTTGCTGCTCGGCCTGTTCTTCATGGCCGTCGGCATGTCGATCGACTTCGGCGTGCTCGCCCAGGCGCCGTGGAAGGTACTTGGGCTGGTTGCCGGATTCGTACTGGTCAAGACACTGGTGCTGGCGGTGCTCGCGCCCCGGTTCGGGATTGCGCGAGGCCAGTGGTTGCTGTTCGGGCTATTGATTTCGCAAGGCGGCGAGTTCGCGTTCGTGGTGTTTTCGGTGGCCGACAATGTTGGCCTGCTGACCGAGCATATGCACGCGCTGCTGGTCCTGATCGTGGCGCTGTCGATGGTGGCCACGCCGCTGTTGTTGCTTGTCTTCGATCAGCTGATCGCGCCGCGCCTGCACATCCTGATGCGGAAGCCCGACGATGTGATCACGCCGCAGCACAACCCGGTAATCATCGCGGGTTTCGGGCGGTATGGTCAGATCATCGGTCGCCTGCTCTATGCGCAGGGCATCGGTGTGACCGTGCTCGACCATGATCCGGACCAGATCGAGTTTCTGCGCCAGTACGGCTTCAAGATTTTCTACGGCGATGCCACGCGGGTGGACCTGCTCGAGGCAGCCGGCGTGGCGGAGGCGAAGATTCTGGTCGTGGCGATCGATGGCATGGAAGACAGCCTCGCCTTGATCGACCGCGTGCGTGAACGCTGGCCGGAGTTGACGATCTGCGCCCGGGCACGCCATGTATCGCACGTCTACCAGCTCAAGGACCGGGGTGTTGGCATCTACGAGCGTGAGATGTTCGAGGGGTCGCTGATGATGGGGCGCCGCGTGCTGGAAGGCCTCGGCTTCGACCCTGCGGAGGCGCGCAACGTGGCGCTTCGGTTCCGCCGTCACAACATCCAGGGGATCGACCGGTTCTATCCGTACTACACAGACCAGAAGAAGCTGACGTCCCTGACCAAACAGGCGCGAGACGAGCTCGAGGAAATGTTCCGGCAGGATCGTGAGCAGCGGCGCAAGCGCGAGGAGGCCGAGTGGTCCTGAGGGCGGGCGCTGCCGCTGGGGGCAGCGCTATCCGGTGACGCCCGGCCCGCGCGGGGTCAGGCCGCCTTCGAGGAGGTCGACCACCATCTCCGCGAACTGGGCGTATGACAGCTTGCCGCCGGGCTTGAGCCACGTGAACGTCCAGTTGATCATGCCGAACACCGTCATGGTCAGCGCGGTCTGGTTCTCGGCCGTGACCCGGTCCGGATAGGCGAGGCGCAGCAGGCGAGTGAAAGCGGCCACCACGTCGCGCTCACGCCTGAGGATCTGGTCGCGCTGTTCTTCGGCCAGGAACTTCACGTCATTGATCAGTGCGATATGGCGTGTCTGCGACGTTTCGTATTCGGCCAGGAAGGCGCGCAGCAGGTGCCCGAACGTCTCCCGGCTGTTCAGTCCGCGCCGCGTGCTATCCGCTTCCACCTCGCTGACGATTTGCATGAGCTGACACGTATAGCGGTCCAGCAGGTCGAACAGGATCGCCTCCTTGCTCTCGTAGTAGTGGTACAGCCGGGCTTTCGACGTGCCGCACGCGGCGGCCAGATCGGCCATCGACGTGCTCGGGTAGCTGGTGGCCGCGAAGGCAGCCGCTGCCAGGTCAAGGATTTGTTCTCGTTGCGCCTCGAAATCGGGCGCTTTGGTTCTGGCCATATGGCTCCGAAATGTTCGCCGGGAGGGCGATCGGGGGTCGCTGGGGTTTGCTGGGTCGATTAAGGGACCGGGTTCACGCGTCGTCGTCGCCGAGGCTGTTGCGACGGATCTCGCAGGTGTCGAGTGCCTCAGGGTTGCCGCGCAGCACGAGCTGGCCGGTGCTGACCAGCTCACGGCAGCGCCAGAACACGAACCAGTCACTGGCCAGCAGCCCTTCGATGGCCCCCATCACGCTGCCCACCACTTGGGCGGCCGGTGTCCACTCGGCAGGGGCGCGCTCCAGGATCACGTCGTCGACGGTGTGGTAGGCCGCTGGCACCAGCGTGTTGCCTTTCCACAGCCGCACGTCGGCATTTTCCTTGACGTTCTGCTGCCACTCGTAGCCCAGCCGGCCCAGGCGCAGCACCGAGACCGGCGCGATGGTCGAGAACCGGCGCGCCAGCCGTGCGGCCGAATACATGCCGATGGCGGTCAGGCTGCCATGCGTGGGCGTTTCCAGCTCGCGCAGGTCCATCGCCACCTCGTTGATCCGCTGCGGCGTCTGATAGAGATGAAAGACCACGCGGCGCAACATCAACTGGTCTGACGCGCTCTGGCCATGCCAGATCGCCACCTCCATGTCGTCGCGGCGCAGGGCCTGGAACTGATCCAGCGCCTGGCGCATCTCGGCGGCGAAATCGATATCGGAATGGGGCGCTACCCGCTGCCAGAAGCCGGAGCGGATCAGGCCGGTACTGTCGATATCGGCAATGGGGCCGACGGCGAGGTCGTCACGGAGGACGACAACCGGATCGGGACGGGCCGCCTGGGCCAGAGCCTGGCGCAGCGTGGTGCCCGCGACATCGCCGTTGACGACATGGATATATTGCATGACCGTGATTGTATAGGGTGCGACGGATCAAGCCTGTCCCCGCCATTGTAATCACGGCATGTGGTCAGTCGCGCATTGGCGGCACCCCGGCGTGTGGGATTTCCACCATATGCGCGACGCCTAGCGCTCGTCGTAGCTGACCACCACGCGCGGCGTCACCGCCCGGGCCTGACAGGTCAGGACAAAGCCCTTTTCCATCTCCCACGGCTCGAGCGTGTAGTTCTTCTCCATTTCAACCTCGCCCTCGAGCACTTTCGCCCGGCAGGTGCAGCAGACCCCGCCCTTGCAGGCGTAGGGCAGGTCGAGGCCGGCCGCCAGCGCGGTGTCGAGCACTTTGGCATTGCCAAGCGGCAGGCGCATCTTGTGCTGTTTGCCGTCCAGCACCACCACCAATTCGGCCGTGCCGGTCTGTCCTTCGAGCGAAACGGGTATTTCGCGCCGTGGGCCGAGTGGCACGCCGAAACGCTCGGCATGGATGCGGTGCGGGTCGAGCCCGGCTGCCTTGAGCGCCTCCTCCACCTCGTCGATCATCGACGCGGGGCCACACACGAACGCGGCGTCGATATCGTCGATCGGAATCAGTGCGTCAAGGAATCGGCTCACGCGTTCGCGATCCAGGCGGCCATGCAGCAGATCCACCTCCTGCGGTTGGCGCGACAGTACGTGATAGAGCGTGAAGCGCGACAAATACTGATTCTTCAGGTCCTCGAGCGCCTCGGAGAAGATGATCGTGTCGACGCTGCGATTGCCGTAGACCAGGGTGAAGCGGCTGTTCGGTTCCACGGCAAGTGTGGTGCGGATCAGCGATAGCACCGGCGTGATGCCGCTGCCCGCGGCGAAGGCCACGTAATGGCGCGACGCGGCCGGATCCAGCGGCACGTGGAAGCGTCCATCGGGTGTCATGACGTCTAGCGTCTGTCCGGCCTCGACGTTGTCGTGGACCCAGGTCGAAAACACACCATCGTCGACGAGCTTGACCGCCACGCGCAGTTCGCCGCTTTCAGCGTAGTCCTGCACGCCACTGCAGATCGAGTACGAACGGCGCACGTCGTTGCCGCCGACCGGCGCCTTCAACGTGAGGAACTGGCCTTGGGTGAACCGGTAGGCATCCCGCAGGGCGTCAGGCACATCGAATGCGATCGACACCGTATCGGACGTCTCCGGACGAACCTGCGCCACGCGCAGCGGATGGAACTGTGGGGTCATGGCCGGTGGGGGTCAGTAAGGTTTGAAATAGTCGAACGGCTCACGGCAGTCCAGGCAGCGGTAGAGCGCCTTGCATGTAGTGGACGCAAAGCGCGACAGCTCCTGCGTATGGGGGCTGCCGCAGCGCGGGCATGTCACGGCGTCTTCGGACTGGGCCCGTGGCACGAAGCGCAGCGGTTTGGCATTATCCGGCGGGGCATCCGTGACGCAATGCCCCGGCGGGGCGATGCCATAGGCGCGCAGGCTGGCGCGGCCGGATTCGGTGATCCAGTCGGTGCTCCAGGCGGGGGCCAGTACTGTGAGGACGCGCCAGGGGGCGACCCCAGCGGCCTCGAGCGCGCGGCCCACGTCCTCTTCGATCTGCGACATCGCCGGGCAGCCCGAGTACGTCGGCGTGATGACGGCTTCCAGCGTCAGTCCATCGTCGCCCAGCCGCACGTCTCGCAGAATGCCGAGGTCGCGGATCGAAACGACCGGGATTTCGGGGTCTGGCACGGCCTCCAGTGCCGCGCGCGCGGTGGCGAGCCGATCGTCGGGCGTATCGGCCCTTTTCCCCGAAGGCGTCGAGAACGTTGGCGCGAACGGGGATGTGGTGGCATCACGGGCACGGGTGTCGCGCATGGCTTCGATCCCTGGCTTACCACTGCGCGCCGGGATGGGCGCGCGCAAGCCCCTGCAACTCGGCCAGCAGATAGCCCATGTGTTCCGAGTGCACGCCCTGCTTGCCTGTCGAGAGGAACGCGGACTCGGTCGGCAGGCGCAACGTCGCTTCTTCGAGTGTGGCGCGTACCGTGGCGTCCCATGCATCGCGCAAGTCGGCGGTCAGCACGCCGATGCCTTGCTCCGCGGCTTCCCGCTCGATCGGATCGACGGCGAAGCACTCGTTCATATACGGCATCAGATGCTCGAGCGCGCGTTGCATCCGGAGGTGAGACGTTTCGGTGCCATCGCCAAGCCGCACGACCCAGCCGGCGGCATGGTGCAGGTGGTAGCGCGCTTCCTTTATCGACTTGGCGGCGATGGCGGCGAGCTCGGCGTCGCGGCTGCGCTCCAGCGCGGGCCACAACTCCACCATCAACGCGCCGAACAGAAAGTTGCGCATGATGGTGATGGCGTAGTCACGATCCGCGCGCGCAGTGCCGGCCAGCGGTCCGTGGTGCGGCAGTTCCAGCAGCGTCCAGTTGTGAAACTCGCGCTCGCCACGCCAGTAGGCGTAGTCGTCTTCATGCCGGGTGCGGCCGGTCAACTGGCCTTCAAGCACGCCGGCATGGCTGTAGAGCAGCCGGGCCTGCCCGATCAGGTCGAGACTGATGTTGGTCAGCGCGATGTCTTCCTCTAGCGCCGGGCCGTGGCCACACCATTCGGCATTGCGCTGTCCCAGGATCAGCGCATTGTCGGCCAGGCGGAGCACATACTGCAGCGGCGCGGAGCGAGTGAGCGGAAGGCCGGCCAATGAGGCGTCGCCGTTGGAGGCGGCAGTGATGGATGAATTCATGTCGCCGGCCTTACATGTGGTTCACTTCTTCGGGCAACTGATAGAACGTCGGGTGGCGGTAGATCTTGTCGGCCGCCGGGTCGAACAACTCGCCCTTCTCGGCAGGCGCGCTCGCCGTTATCGCTGACGATGGCACCACCCAGATCGACACACCTTCCTGCCGCCGCGTGTAGACGTCGCGTGCCATGAGCAGTGCTTGCTGCGCATCGGCGGCGTGCAGGCTGCCGCAGTGCTTGTGTTCCAGGCCCTGTTTGCTGCGGACGAAGACTTCCCACAGCGGCCATTCCTTTTGCGTCATGTCTGTCTCCTCTTTGCGTTCAGGCTGCTTTGGCGTCGGCTTTGCGACGTGCCTGTTTTTCGGCGTGAGCCAGTGCGGCTTCCCGTACCCAGGCGCCGTCGTCATGTGCCTTGACGCGTGTGGCCAGGCGCTCCCGGTTGCACGGGCCGTCGCCGTTGATCACGCGCCAGAATTCTTCCCAGTCGAGCGGGCTGTAGTCGTAGTGGCCGCGCTCGGCATTCCATACCAGGCCGGGATCGGGCAATGTCACGCCGAGCACTTTGGCCTGCTCGACGGTGGCATCGACGAACTTCTGCCGCAGGTCATCGTTGGAAATGCGCTTGATGCCCCAGGCCATGGTCTGGGCGCTATTGGTGGATGCGGAATCGGGCGGGCCGAACATCATCAGCACGGGGAACCACCAGCGATTGACGGCGTCCTGCACCAGCTCGCGCTGCGCTTCAGTGCCACGCATCATGGCCAGCAGCGCGTCGTAGCCCTGGCGCTGGTGGAACGATTCCTCCTTGCAGATGCGGATCATGGCCCGCGCATACGGCCCGTATGAACAGCGGCACAGCGGGATCTGGTTCATGATCGCGGCGCCGTCGACCAGCCAGCCGATGACGCCGACATCCGCCCAAGTCAGCGTCGGGTAGTTGAAGATCGACGAATACTTGGCGCGGCCAGCGTGCAGCGCATCGACGAGGTCGTCGCGCGAGGCATTGAGGGTTTCGGCCGCACTATATAGATAGAGTCCGTGACCGCCTTCGTCCTGGACCTTGGCCAGCAGGATGGCTTTGCGCTTCAGCGACGGCGCGCGGCTGATCCAGTTGCCTTCGGGCAACATGCCGACGATTTCGGAATGCGCATGTTGCGAGATCTGGCGGACAAGGGTCTTGCGATAGGCGTCCGGCATCCAGTCCATCGGCTCGATCTTGCCGTCATCGGCAATGCGGGCATCGAACGCGGCCTGTTGATCGGCGAATTCCGGGGCGATGGGCGCCACTTGCGGTGCCTGGCCGGGCAGGTCGAGGCTCTGTGTGTACATCACGTCTCCTTGACGGGGCGTCTGCTGCGACGGGCCGACTCGTGATTTGTGATCTGGGTGCTTGGGTCGGTCGGGCTTGCTCACTATATATATAAACCGACCGGTCGGTCAATTTAAAAGACTATCCGATTGGCGAACGATTTCAGAATCACGCCGTCACGTGAGGCACGCGCCACGTGTAGTATGAAAATTCATCTCTTTACTGGAGGGCAATGCAATGGCGAGCAAGGCTTACAGCAAGATCGTGGTGGCGGTGGATGGAAGCAGCACCTCGGATCTGGCATTGCAGGAGGCGATTCGTGTGGCGGGGGGCAGCGGGGCGACGATTCTCGCGCTCTACGTCGTCGACAATGCCATGGTGCTGTTCGACGCCGGGTACTACGATCCGTCGCAGATCGAACGCGCTTTCGTGGAAAGTGGCACTCGGGCCCTCGAGGCGGCCAGCAAGTTGCTCGGCGATGCTGGGGTGAAGTTCGAGACGCAACTCGTCACGGAACCTGCCGTGGCCGGGGACATAGCTGGGTCGATCAACGCCGCGGCCAGTGAGTGGGGCGGCGATTTGCTCGTCATCGGTACACACGGCCGACGCGGCGTGCGCAGGCTCGTGCTCGGCAGCGTTGCCGAAGCCGTGATTCGTCAGTCGACCATGCCGGTCTTGCTCGTGCGCGGGACGTCGTCAGAGCAGTAACAAGGCAGGCGCGCGAACGTTCAGCCGGCGAAGCGGAAGTGTCCGCCACGCAGCATGATCTCGCGCGCTTCGGTCAGTTCGAACATGCTGTGCGCCAGTTGCTCGATGCGCGCGCGGTTGTTCGTAAAGGCGCGCACCAGATCCTCTTCGCGCGGGGAGCGCGCGCCGCAATAGGCCTCAAGCGCCTCGGCCGTGACCGAATACTGCGAACGATTGCCGTTGACGGTCGCCGGGCAGGAGAGCGTCAGACTAGTGCCACAGTATGTCGGGTTGCTGTTCGGGAACGTGATATCGACCATGGCGCACCTCGTCTTGCCGGGAACGGGGAAACGGCGAATATCCTTTCAATATAGGTAACTGCAGCCGTCCGGCAACCCTGAGCGAGCCTGAATTTCTCCTTTTGGCCGATCACATCAACTGGCGTGCAGGCTGCCTCGCCGGGAGCGGCCGCCGTGCTCGTGCGCAGAGGCCAGTGCGCTCATCCGGGCAACGGCTTGATGCGCGCTGTCGACGTGGGCATTGGCGTACGCTGCTTGTTCGACCAGGAACTGCTCGAATGCCGTGGTGGCGAGTGGAGATGGTCCGATCCTGTCAGGTGCGGAGGGGGCTATCGCATCAATCCGCCCTGGTCGTGCCGCAACCTCCGCCAGTCGTACCTCAAGTTCCGAGAGCATGGCCTGAACCGCAGGACCCGGGTGCTCGTTGACACTTCCCGATTCCGCGCCGGCCCGAATCAGCCCGGCCAGGGAAGCCATGCGCCGCGCCGTGTCATGGAGCGACGTGTGGGCCGCCGTCAGATCGGAAGCGAGATCCCCGGCAGACTGGGACAGCGTGGCTTCGGCGCGAGATGATGCACGGCCCGCCGCTACGCGCAGGGCCTCGAGCCGCAAATGGGACGGCGTGAGTGTGCGCGAGGAGCGGCTCGCCGCGCGCAGGTAGACGGCGTTGACCGCCAGCGCGTCAATGCTGTGGCGGAAGACGCGCGACAGCTCGGCACGCGGTGCCAGTATGTAATAGCTAGCCAGTGCGATCAGACACCCGATCGCGGTATCGAGCCCTCGCATCGCTGCGACCTGGCTGCTGCTCGATGTGGGTTCACCGAGCCAGGAGAAGAGAATGACCGCTGGTGTGAGACAGAAGGCAAAGCCCGCGGGGTTGCCCGCCAGCCGCGCAGCATAGGCACTCGCCAGGAAGAGGGCGCTTAGTCCCAGCACCGGCGCTGGCGTTGGGTGCCACAGGCTGATCGCGCAGGCGAGCAGGGCACCGGCCAGAGATCCGGCAAATCGCAAAAACGAGATCTGGCGAGTCGTCTGCAGCCGCGGACTCAACACCATGATCACGGTGACGGCCACCCAGTAGCCGTGATCGACATGCCAAATTTGCGCGGGCAGAAGACTCAGGCCGCCGGCGAGCGCAAGGCGCACCGAGTGCCGGGTGACGCGAGTGTCGCGCGCGGCCAGATCTGCGAGCATGAGACCGAGGCGATCGATCAGGCCGGCGAACCCGCTGTTCGGCCAGGAGAAGCCCTCGCGCCAGCGATCGAACGCAGGAAACTGCGCAAGCGCTGCCAGGGCCGATTGATATGCCGGAGGCGTGCTGGCATGGGTACGCCGGGCAGCCAGTTCGCGCAGGTCCCGGAAGAGCACGGCCGTCAGCGCGGGAAGGTCCGGGCCGTGGCAGGACAGGGCTTGCAGAACTTGAGCGTGGATGTCGGTCAGGCGGCTAGCCGCGCAGGCTAGTGGCAACGCATGGCCGACGCCCAGCCTTTCGCGCAATTCACCGGCGACAATCAACAGCGCGAATATCGCATCGCCGACCGCGATGGCGTAGGCGTAGTGCACGAGCGCAACGGGATCGGCCAGGCCACGCCGGCTGGCTAGCGCCCTGCGCGCCGTTTCGATGCACAGGCGAATCTCCTGCTTGTGCGGTGTCATATCCAGCGAGCCTGCTTCTGCGAGCGCCACTGCGAACCGTCGCAGTGCGTCGTAGATAGCAATGATCTCGGTCCGTGGGCGTGTCTCGCGATCCGAGGGGATCAGCACAAGACTGACCGCGCAGGCGAACAGGCCGCCGCGAAGAAAATCCAAGCCGGCCATCCAGGCATGAGCGGAGGCGGATGGCCCCGACGCAGGCTGCAGGCATGCGGCGATCAACACCACGTAAAGGAGCTTGAACCAAAGCGCGGTGGCGGGACCGCGAACCTCCGACAAGCCTGCCATAAGACCCGCGGCCAGTACGAACGCCAGCGCTGCAAGCGGCGAAGCATGGAGGCTCGCGCCAATCACACTGACGGCCGCGCCGCCAATACCCACAGTTGCCAGTCCACGAATACGGGCGGCAGCGGTGCCGGGGCGGTCGGCGAGGCAAGTCCAGATGGATGCCGTGGCCGACCAGATGTAGCCCGTGTCCCCAGTCAGCCAGGCCGTACCGGCGAGCGTGAGAAATGACAACGCGTAGACTGCACCGCGCCGTAGAAAGGCGGCATCAGGCCAGTAGCGGAGGTAGTGCAAGGCGGGGCGCATCGAGCAGGCGGGGGCGGCTGAGTGGTATCAGGGTCAGTACCGATGTCACTGTACTTGCCTGTTTGCTGCGTCGCAACAAATCTGATTTGAATCAGGGGTTGGCGCGTAAATCGTGCATTGTGGCACCGCAAGCGGGATGCGCGGTGCATGGCGGTGCGTTCTCCATATTCCTCATATGGACAGAAGGAAACAGCCCAGCTGACCCACGATTCCCCAAATTTTGGGCAAAAAAAACCCGCGCAGGTGATGCGCGGGTTGGAATCCACCGAGGTGGTGGAGGAGACAGACTTCACTATACACGACTTGTTGCGTCGCACCAAGCGTCCCTGTGCGAGATGTTCGATGACCGCACAACCTCGTTGTGGTCGTACAACGGCTAGCGGAAAAGATAGGCAATCCAGACAGCCGCAACGAGTCCAACGCCGTCAGCAAATAGTGCGCAGGCTAGCGCGTGCCTTGTATTGCGCACATTGACGCTGCCGAAGTACACCGCAAGCACATAGAAGGTGGTTTCCGTCGATCCCTGGATAATGGCTGCGAGCCGTGCCTGGAAGGAGTCGACGCCGTAGGTTGTCATCACGTCGACCATTAGTCCCCTTGCACCGGCCCCGGAGAGGATCTTCATAAGCCCAACGGGCAGGGCGGGCACGAAATCGGTATTCATGCCGAGCCACTGAAAGACACTCGTAAGCGCTTGCATCACCACATCCATGCAGCCTGTTACACGAAACAGGCCGATGGCAACGAGGATGGCCACCAGGTAGGGAATGATCTGCACCGCCACGCCGAACCCTTCCTTGGCGCCATCGATAAACGCATCGTAGACATTGATGCGGCGCAGGGCTCCAACGACCAGGAAGAGGGTGATCAGGGAAAGGATAAATCCACTGCCGGCCAGGGCAGTGAGCTTGCTGACTTGATCTGGCGGAGCATGTCGCAACCAGAAGAACAGGACGCCAAGCAGGCCCCCGATGAGGCCAAACGTGACCAGTACGGCGGGTTTGAGCAGGTTGAGCCGCTGGACCCACGCTACGGCCAGCAATCCAGCCAGGCAAGACACCGCCGTGGCCAGCAGTGTCGGCAGAAAAATATCCGCAGCATTGAAGCCAACCAATCCCTGTTTCACAGCCATCGCCTGTCGGATGGCGATCACCGATGTCGGAATCAGCGTCAGCCCCGCCGTGTTCAGCACAATGAACATGATTTGCGCATTGGTGGCGGTGCTGGGCTGGCGATTCAGCGACTGGAGCTCACGCATCGCATTGAGCCCGAGTGGCGTGGCGGCGTTATCGAGCCCCAGCATGTTGGCGGAGATATTCATCATCATCGCGCCTTGCGCCGGATGGCCCTGCGGCACGCCGGGGAAGAAGTGGCGCAATAGTGGATTCACCAGTCGGGCGAACATATCCACGGCGCCGGCGCGCTCGCCGACGCGCATGATGCCGATCCACAGGCTCATCACTCCGGCCAACCCAAGTGAAATCTCGAAGGCAGTGCGCGCGCTGTCGAACAGGCTGGCCAGCATGGCTGGAAACACCGCGGTGTCGCCACCAATCAACCGCACACATGCGGCGACAAAAGAAACGAGAAAGAATCCGAGCCAGACGAGGTTCAGTGCCATCGGCGAGAAAAGTGGCGGTAAGAAGGCTTCGCCGTTCCACCGACGAAGCTTCGCATCATAGCCCGAGGCCGATCACACTCAGGCGATATCGGCGCCGCGCTTAGCCAGCAGGTCTCGCAGGATCGACCGGTGGCAATGGGCCTCGTTCTCGCAATAGCAGCCGAGTGAGAAATTGGTCCGATGGGATAGCGCCGCCAGCAGATCCAAGGTGCGACTCGCGTCTGGTTCGGCCATCTGCGACCGGAAATGTCTGTCGAATGCGCGCCAAGCCTTGTCGTCTGTCGCTGCTTGCGCTTCCGCGACTAGATCGGCGGAGGGTGAAAGTACCGGGTACCACACATCGTAATAGTCCCTGCTGGCGAACTCCGCCTTGGGGACACCTCGCGGTGGCCGTCTCACGGTACCGATGCGCAGGCCTTCATCCGCTGCGCGGGGTGTGCCAAGCCTGACGATACGAATGCTCATCTAGTTGTCTCCACTTTCGCCGGAATTCCGTATCGGGGAATCCGGCGGCTGAATCCATGGTGTCACATGCCTCTATATATATGACGCATTTGCCGTTGAGCCGATGATTTTGGCGATAGCCAGTCAGGCTTTGGAAGAGCCTTTTTAGATATTTTCAGAAAGTGCTTGCCAACCCCGTGGGTGTCCCGTACTATTCGCCCCCTCGCAACACGAAACGCGCTGCAAACGCAGCAGCGACAAGGGTTGCGGGGCGGCAGTGGGTTGGGGTTGCGAGG
>Ga0210157_1000033_pt1 | contig 109242 bp, 108 predicted proteins | sample Napbiom13C8doseC_FD_187727 | JGI IMG/M metagenome (GOLD analysis project Ga0210157, IMG submission 187727) | Groundwater microbial communities from S. Glens Falls, New York, USA - Naphthalene biodegradation metagenome 13C8doseC (SPAdes) (version 2) ... | reverse complement strand
CACCGATGGCGCAAAGGTCGGCAAGGCTGACCCGTTCACCGATGGCGCCAAGGTCGGCAAGTTCGATCCGTACACCGACGGTGCCCGCATCGTCGCCGGTCTGGACCGCACCGGTGTCTCGAGCGAACCCGCCCGCAAGGTTGATCCGTACCTCGACGGCGCCAAGGTCGGCAAGTTCGACCCGTACACCGACGGCGCACGCATGGTCGCCGGCCTGGATCGCACCGGTGTCTCGAGCGAACCGGCCCGCAAGGTCGATCCGTACTACGACGGTGCCCGTGCCGGCAAGTTCGACCCGTACACCGAAGGCGCAAACGCCTGAGCCCCGCCCCATGCTGGCGGTAGTTGAAAAGAAGTAACCGGAGTCGCATCAGGGCCACTGTTCTGGCCGGCTCCGGTTGCTGCCCCGGAGTCCATCATGAGCTTCAAGAACAGTGCCCTGATCCTGAGTGGATGGCTGGCCGTCACAGCCGCCACCGGCGCCGCCGCCGCGATCGTGGTCCAGACGCTACCTGTCTGAACCCGACACCCAACACTAATAACTGCGCCCCCGCAGCAAGTTGAAGAAAGCCATCAGTGCGCAATCCAGCGCGGCGTGAATGCACTCAGCCATGCGTTCACGCCGCGTTGGCATTTGCGCGCACCATGGCGCAAGCATCAAACCGCCGTATATAGTCTGCCCATCACTCGCGAACTCCCGGCGAACGATGCCAGACACGCCAATTAATTACCTTCTTGCAGTCGGACTCACGGCCGGCCTGACCGTTATCTGCGTCGGCCTGCACTATGAAGCACTTCGGCTAATCTCCTCGATTCACCCCAAGCGCCTCAGCGGCAAACTCAGCATTGCCGTAATGATCCTGCTGATCATCGTCACGCATTGCGTTGAAGCCGTGGTTTTCAGCGGCGGTTACTGGCTCGGCACCGAGTTGCTTGGCATCGGCCGCCTGTCGGGCATGCAAGAGCACGGCCCCGCGGCGTATATCTACTTCTCCCTCGAAACCTTCACCACCCAAAGCATCGGCGACATCGTCCCGATCGGCCAGCTGCGTCTGCTGGCTGCCGTACAGCCGCTGGTGGGCCTGATTCTGATAGGCTGGTCCACATCGTTCACATTCCTGATCATGCGGCGCGACTGGCAATGGGACGACGAGCGCGGCGCCAGAAATTGACGGCTGACAACGGACGGCTAACCGGGGAGGGCTGGTCGCCGGCCGCCACGTCGGCCACAATGGCCATCGGGTTTCAGCAAAATGATGACTTTGCGTCATCCGCACGTCCGCCAGCGCCGTTACACCGGTTTTGCATCGCACCTTCCCCCATGGGAGGTGCCAGAAGAAACGGAGTGATTACTTGTCGACGAATTCGGATTACCAGGCTGGTGTGGCACATGGCCGGTACCCGCGCGCCCTGATACTGTGGCTCGCCACGGCGATGTTCGCGCTGGTGGCCTTGCTGGCCGCGCCGCGAGCCCACGCCCAGACGCCGGCCCCGCTGGCCGAGTGGCAGTACTCGGTAGGCGTGCCGCTGGAAAAGCTGTTCGAGGGGCCCCCGCCCGACTGGACGGTTCGCCTGGGCATGGCAGCCCGCATCAGCCCGTATTACGACGGCACCGGCAACTACTATCCGCTGGCGGGCCCCGCGATCGACATCCGGTATCGCGATCAAGGCTTCCTGTCCACTGGCGAAGGCCTTGGCTGGAACATCGTCCACTCCGACCATTGGCGCGCCGGTATTGCGCTGACCTATGACTTCGGCCGACGCGAAAAGCACGACCACGACCATCTGGCCGGACTCGGCAACATCGGGATGGCGGTCGAGTCGAAGCTGTTCGCGGAGTACGTGGTCTCGAAGGAGTTTCCGCTTGTGATTCGCGCGAACGCGCGGCGCCAGTTCGGGGGTGCCAACGGGTGGCTGGGCGACCTCGGCGCGTATATGCCGCTGCCGGGCAGTTCGGACAAGTTCGCCTGGTTCGCGGGTCCGACCATGACGGTCGCGGATTCGGCCTACATGAGTCGCTGGTACGGTGTCACGGCGGAGCAATCGGCGCGTTCAGGACTGCCCCAGTACCATGCCGGCGCCGGCATCCGCTCATACGGCGGGGGGGTATCCGCGATGTGGTTCTTCGGCAAGCACTGGTTCGCCACGGCCGATTTCGGCATCGCGGCGCTCGTCGGCGATGCGCGCAACAGCCCGGTCGTATCTCACTCGGCCAACATGACCGGCGATATTTCGATCATGTACGAGTTCTGACCCAATAGCTGCCGATCAGGCGGTCACTCGGCCGGCCGCCGCAGATAGCTCTCCACCACGCGGCGCAGGCCTGGCAGCTTCCCCGTGAAGAAGTGTCCGGCGCCCGGCACCACGACCACCGGCAGTTCCTGCGGTCGCGCCCAGTCGAAGACATTCACCAGCGGTACCCGCTCATCGCGCTCTCCGTGCACGACCAGTGCGTGGGCGGGGACCGTCGGCGTGTCATAGGACAGCGTGTCGGACAACGCGCCAGCGGGCATTCCCGTCAGCATCAAGTGCGCGATCGACTCGCCTTCGGCGGTGAGCACCTCGGCTGCGCGCGTCTGGACGAAGGCGCCGAACGAGAATCCAGCCAATGCCAGCGGCAGCCCCGCATTCGCTGATTGCGCATACCGGATCACGGCCAGCACATCGTCCGTTTCGCCGTTCCCTTCGTCGTACTCCCCTTCGCTCTGGCCAACGCCGCGATAGTTCGGCCGCAACGCCAGGAAACCATGCGCCTGCAGGATGCGCGCAAGCAGTTGGGGAATCTTGTGTTCGGCGTTACCGCCCTGGGACGGATGCGGATGCGCCACCACGGCAACGCCGATCGTCGCAGCGGCCGGCGTATCGACGAGAACTTCGATCTGACCGGCGGGTCCGGCGATGAACTGGCGAGTGGTAGCAGGTACGGGGAGGGGCGAGGACATGGGAACGGCGACTTGCTGGCTGGGGGCGGGCGTTACGGTTGCTGGCATACGAATGCACGCGCAGCATACCCGCAGCAGCCCCCCGGCGGCAACGCCTGCCGCCGTCCCACACCTGGCTGCCGATTCTCAATGCTGGCTGTCCGCCTTGATGACGGACGCAACTTCCTGCCGCCTGACGCTGACCACATCGTCAAGCTCGAGCCCCTCCGCGACGACGAGCATCTCGGTGCCCCGGCTGATGGCGTAGATCACGCCGTACCATAAATCCGGCCCCGCCGCGGCGTTCAGCCGGATGCTGAACTCCGTGACCAGATCCTGACTGAAGACGGTCACCAGGTCGCCAACCTCGGGCATGGCGGCCTCCTCCGCCAGTGGAAATTCCCGGGCTGCCACCGTCAGTGGCGTCTGCGCGATGCCGCGCGCAAACCTCGCTTGCATGTCATCTCCTGCGCATGATTTTCACCTTGTAAGGATAGGAACGCAGCCTGAAAAGGCACGGTAAACCTGCCACGGGGAGGACTCAGGTCGAGCACGCGTCGCATTTGAACGGGCCGCGCCCGGCCAGCGCCTCACGATTCAATGGCGCCGGGTTCCTCATGTGCCTGCTGCCCATCGAGCTTCGCTTCGCGGCGCGCCAGCCTGGCCGATAGCCGGTACTGGCACACGAACAGCGCAATCAGGGCGATCAACGCAATGGCGGCAAGACCAAAACGGTAGACGATCCACATGGTGCGGCATGGTCGTAGTTGTCCTGCTTTCAGCCTATTCAGCCTGCCGTCCAGACACTGCAAAGAATCGACTGATACACGTCAATTTCCTGTCAATGCCGAGCACAGAATTTGACCTGATCCGAAAAATGCGAGAAAGCGGAGCCCTTCCCAGACGTAAACCACTTAATGGCCCGCTCGAAAAGTCTGTGCACTATCGCGGCCATTGATCAATACGATATGACTTGAACGACCCCTTCTGCGATAGTTGACTGCAACTCCTGCCGGCGAGTCAGTTCCCCGGCGCCCTCGGTGACGCGGCCACGAGCCGCGGCAATTCCGTCCCACAAATGTCCAGACGCGACCCTTCCGGATCGCACGACTGCATCAAGGAATGACTATGAATAAGCTCACGACCGCATTTGGCGCGCCCGTTGTCGATAACCAGAACGTTCAGACCGCCGGGCCGCGTGGCCCCGCCCTGCTCCAGGATGTCTGGTTCCTCGAAAAGCTTGCCCACTTCGACCGTGAAGTGATTCCGGAACGCCGCATGCACGCCAAGGGCGCCGGCGCTTACGGCACGTTCACGGTCACGCATGACATCACCAAGTACACGCGCGCGAACCTGTTCTCACAGGTTGGCAAGAAAACCGACCTGTTCCTGCGCTTCTCGTCGGTGGCCGGCGAGCGCGGCGCGGCCGATGCGGAACGCGACATCCGCGGCTTTGCGATCAAGTTCTACACCGAGGAAGGCAACTGGGACCTGGTGGGCAACAACACCCCGGTTTTCTTCCTGCGCGACCCCCTGAAGTTCCCCGACCTGAACCACGCCGTGAAGCGCGACCCGCGCACGGGCATGCGTAGCGCCGAAAGCAACTGGGACTTCTGGACCGGCCTGCCCGAAGCCCTGCACCAGGTCACGATCGTGATGAGTGACCGGGGTATCCCGCGCACCTGGCGTCATATGCACGGGTTCGGCAGCCATACCTACAGCTTCATCAACGCCAACATGGAGCGTTTCTGGGTGAAGTTCCACTTCGTCACCCAGCAGGGCATCCAGAACCTGACTGACGAGGAAGCTGCGGAGATCACGGGCCAGGACCGCGAATATCACCAGCGCGATCTGTTTGAATCAATCGAACGTGGCAATTTCCCGCGCTGGAAGCTCTGCGTGCAGATCATGCCGGAAGCCGAAGCCAGCAAGGTCCCCTACCACCCGTTCGACCTGACCAAAATCTGGCCGAAGAAGGACTACCCGCTGATCGAAGTCGGCGTGCTGGAACTGAACCGCAATCCGGACAACTTCTTCGCCGAAGTCGAACAGGCATCGTTCGCGCCGTCGACGATCGTCCCTGGCGTCGGTTTCTCGCCCGACAAGATGTTGCAGGGCCGTCTATTCTCGTACGGCGACGCCGCGCGCTATCGCGTCGGCGTGAATCATCACCAGATTCCGGTGAACTCGCCGAAAGCCGCGAAGTACGTCAACAGCTATCACCGCGACGGCACGATGCGCGTCGACGGCAACCGGGGGGCCGCCATCGGCTATGAGCCCAATACGAAGGGCGAGTGGGCCGAGCAACCCGACTTCCGCGAACCGCCGCTGACGCTGGAAGGCACTGCCGACCACTGGAACCATCGCGAGGACGGCGACTACTTCTCGCAGGTCGGCGCGTTGTTCCGCCTGATGTCGCCGACGCAGCAGCAGGCGCTGTTCGACAACACGGCCCGCTCGATCAAGGGTGTGTCGAAACACATCCAGCAGACCCACATCAAGCATTGCACGGCGGCTGACCCCGCCTATGGTGCGGGTGTCGCGGCTGCTATCGAGATGATCGAGGCCAAGTAAGTCCCCACTACCCATGCCTCTCCCGCCCCCGGGAGAGGCATGGGCGGAACGACTCAGCAAATCCCGAACAAACCGTCCGAGACAGGAAAATGATGATGGAACAGCCTCAAGCCACGATGTCCGCGGAAGATGAAGCGCGCATGATCGCCGCGCTGGGCCAGGTGTTCGATCTCGCGCGCAATGGCGACGCCGTGGCGCTCGCGGCGCTGATCGAACGCGGTATGCCACCGAACCTGCGTAATGAGAAGGGCGACACCCTCGTCATGCTGGCCGCCTACCATGGCCATGCGAACGCGCTGCGCACGCTGCTGGAAGTCGGCGCTTCGCCGGACATTCGCAATGCGATGGGTCAGACGCCGATCGCCGGAGCCGCCTACAAGGGCTACACCGAAATCGTCGAAATCCTGCTCGAGCATGGTGCCGACGTCGAAGGTGCCTCGCCTGACGGCCGCACGGCGCTGATGACCGCCGCAATGTTCCAGCGCACGGATATCGTCGACATACTCAAGGCGCATGGCGCCGACCCCAACGCACGCGACAACCGCGGCATGACCGCAGCCGATGCGGCGGCTTTCATGGCCGGCCGGCACGGTAGCACCCATTGACGGGCCGCCCCTCTCCGCCGAGCGAGAGGAGGACCGCCTTGATTCCACCTCAGCGCATTACCCGCGTCCCACGAACGGCATCTTGGTCGCCATGACGGTCATGAACTGCACATTGGTTTCCAGCGGCAGATTGGCCATATGCAGTACCGAGCTGGCAACGTGGGCCACATCCATCAACGGCTCCGGGCGGATCTCGCCGTTGGCCTGCGGCACGCCACGCGCCATGCGGTTGGCCATGTCGGTACCCGCGTTGCCAATATCGATCTGACCACAGGCGATGTCCCAGGGACGGCCATCGAGCGACAGGCTCTTGGTCAGCCCGGTAATCGCATGCTTGGTGGCCGTGTAGGCCACGGAATTCGGCCGTGGCGCGTGGGCCGAGATCGACCCGTTGTTGATGATGCGGCCACCACGCGGGTCCTGCGATTTCATCAGCGCGAACGCGCCGCGCGCGCACAAGAAGGCGCCGGTCAGGTTGGTGTCTACCACCGCCTTCCACTGCTCGACTGACAGTTCGTCGATGCTGACGCCCGGCGCGTTGATGCCTGCGTTATTGAACAGTACATCGAGCCGGCCGAAGCGTTCGCGGATCTTGCCGAACAAAGCGTCGACCGAGGCGGCATCACTCACATCGCACTGCACGGCCAGCGCGGTCTGGCCCGCAGCCGTAGCTTGCGCGGCCAGGGCTTCCAACGTTTCGGCGGTGCGCCCGGCCAGCACGACCTGATAACCGTCCGCGAGCATCGCCTGTGCCACTGCCTTGCCGATACCGCGCGCCGCGCCCGTGACCAGTGCGACCTTTGCCTGCTTTGTCATGCTCGATGTCTCCAATGTCTTGTGGCTGGGAAGAGTGCCACCCCTGATTCTGCCCGAAAGAACCACAGTTGTACGACAACTTCTGGGCGGTCATCGGCCTCCCCTTCCATCATCGTGCGGCACCAACCACTTCCGCCCGCTCCGCCACGATGCGCAAGCGGTCAAAGTTCATATTGGCGCCCGATGTGATCGCGACCAGCGCCAGCGAGGCGTTGCCCGCCGTCGCCGCATACTGCTTGAGCCCCGCCACGGCCAGCGCGCCGGCCGGCTCCACCAGGCTGCGCGTGTCCTGGAAGATGTCCTTGATCGCCGCGCAGAGCGCATCGGTATCCACCGTCAGCACGCCATCGAGGTACTTCTGGCAAAGCCGAAACGTCTCTTCTCCGACGCGCTTGACCGCCGTGCCATCCGAGAACAATCCCACGGTATCGAGCGTGACCCGCTCGCCAGCGGCCAGCGAACGCGCCATGGCGCAGGAATCCTCCGTTTGCACGCCGATGACCTGGACTTCCGGCCGGACCGCCTTGACATATGCCGCCACGCCTGCTGCCAGGCTGCCACCGCCGATCGGCACGAACACGGCATCAAGCGGACCGCGATGCTGCCGCAGGATCTCCATGCCCACGGTTCCTTGCCCGGCGATGACGTCGGGATCGTCGAACGCCGGGATGAACGTCAGTCCGTGTTGTTGCTGCAGGGATAGCGCATGGTCGAAGGCATCGGAATAGGACTCGCCGGCCAGCACGACTTCCACCATCCCGCCACCGTGGGCACGCACCGCATCCACCTTCACCTGCGGCGCGGATTGCGGCACGACGATGATCGCCCGCACACCAAGCCGGGCCGCGGCCAGCGCCACGCCTTGCGCGTGATTGCCGGCTGAGGCCGTGATCACGCCACGGGCAAGCGCATCGGCCGGCAGGCTGGCCATCTTGTTGTAGGCGCCGCGCACCTTGAACGAAAACACGGGCTGATGATCTTCGCGCTTGAACCAGACACGGTGGCCGAGATGCGCGGACAAGGTCGGCGCCGCCTCCAGCGCGGTCTCCCGTGCCACATCGTAAACACGCGCGGTCAGGATGCGCCTCAGATAATCGTCGGCGTCGCTCCAGGCGTCGTGTGCCGTTTCAAACGGCTCGACATCGAACGACTGGCCTGGCGCAACGGCTTGGGGCACAGCAAGGGGATGGGTTAACGGCATGGCGACTCCATTCTTGAGGGGAAATCTCTGGAAATCCCTGGAGGCGGCCATAAAAAACCCGCCTCGTTGGGCGGGTTATTGATGTCTGTTTCGGACGCGCGCTAACCCACCATTCTCGGAATGGTGCGAATAATCGCGGCGATGCGGATGGCGAAACTGGACATGGGAATGAGTGTCACGGATTTCCCACGACTATGTCAATCCCGACACAAGCCTGGCCTTCAACTGGCAATACGCGTGTTGTAGCCGTGCCCACTGGCGTCAGCCCCCTCCCGCGCCACACTCAGCCCGATGTCGGCTCGTATTAGAATCGCCGATGTCATTCGTATGACGGCGGCAGCACCAGAGGTCATGTTCCGGGCACGGGTTAGCCACGGACTGGCGTTGCCGCGGGTATCCAACCCTACAGATCACAAGAAACCAACCGATATCAGCCATGCGCCCATTGGGCTCAGGGTTGAAAGATACATGACCGCGTTCGCATTCGATGTTGCTCTGGCACCGGAGCCTGCCGATCGCAGGCGGCCCGATGCCGGCCCTGCCTACGGCGAGGCCCTGGCGTTGCTGGAGGCTTCCGGCGCGCTGGCCATGCGCGTGGACATGCAGGGACGCATTCTCGAAGCGACTGAAGCCACCGCCGAACTACTGGTCTATCCGCGCGAATACCTGCTGCGCACCTCGATCCTCGACATCATCGCGCTGGAGTCCCGCGAACGCGTGGCCATGCTGCTGACGTGCTGCGCGCAGGACCAGACCATGCGCCGCGAGCGCGTGCGCGTGGCCGGCGGTATCGGCGGGCCCAACTGGCTCGACCTGCGCGTGAGCTACCACCGCGATGCCGACGATGCGCCGAGCCTGCTGCTGTTCGGCCAAGACATTACGCATTGGGTGGAGTCGGAGCGAGACCTGACCGAGCGTGCCTTCCTGGACCCGTTGACCGGTGTCGGCAACCGCGCCTACATCGGCAAGCGGATCGAGGAATACACGTCCGGCCGCCGCGCGGGCCAGCCGTTCGCGGTTGCCCTGATGGATCTGGACGGCTTCAAGAACGTCAACGACTCGCTCGGCCACGAATTTGGCGACGCGCTGCTCAAGGAAGTGGGCACGCGCCTGCAGGACACTGTCCGCACGCGCCAAAGCGTGGCGCGGCTGGGTGGCGACGAATTCGTGCTGATGCTCGATGACATGGAGTCAGAGGCGGACGCCATCCGCATCCTCGAACGCGTGATCCATGTCTGCCGCCAGCCCTTCCTGCTGGGCGGCTGCCAGGTGCGCATCACCACCAGCATCGGCCTGGCCTTCTCGAACGGTTCGGCGCAATCGGAGTCGCAATGGCTACGCCGCGCGGACCTGGCGATGTACGAGGCGAAGGCGCTCGGCAAGAACCGTTACTGCATCTACTCGCCCGAACTGGACCGCCGCCTGGACGAACAGTTCCAGATCGAACAGAGCATGTTCGAAGCGGTGCAGAACGGAGAATTCCTGCTGCACTACCAGCCGATCGTCTGGCCCGGAAGCGGTGAAGTCTGCGCCGTGGAAGCACTGATGCGCTGGGAGCACGCAGGCCGCGATATCCGGCCCGATGTGTTCATTCCCGTCGCCGAGAAGAACGGTCTGATCAAACACCTTGGCGCGTGGGCGCTGCGCTGCGCCTGCGCGCAGCTTGCCGCCTGGGATGCGCTGGGTATCCATGTAGGCCATATGTCGGTCAACGTGTCAGCCGTGCAGTTCCTGCATCCGGGTTTCTTCGACAGTGTCCGCAATGCGATCCAGGAATCGGGCATCGGCGCCGACCGGCTACTGCTGGAAATCACCGAAAGCGCGCTGATGACCGATCCGAAGGCCGCCGAGGAACTGCTCCTTTCGCTGCGTGCGCTCGGCATCCGCTTCGCCGTCGATGATTTCGGCACCGGCTATTCGAGCCTGTCGTACCTGCGCCGCTTTCCGCTGTCGGCCCTTAAGGTCGACCGCAGCTTCGTCGCCGACATGGTCGATTCACCGCACGCGCGGACCATCGTGTCGGCCGTGCTGTCGCTGGCACGCGAACTCGGTCTCGTCGCCATTGCCGAGGGCGTGGAAACCGATGCCCAAAACAAGCTGTTGGCCGCGCAGGGCTGCAACCTTGTGCAGGGATGGCGCTTTGCACGTGCCGTCGCCGCCGCCGATTTCGAGAGCGCCGTCACCGACGGCAGGTTCGTGGTCGGCGAGGGCGAAGTCTTCGCGCCACGGGTGTCCTGATGTCCAAGTCCGATTTCTTCGAGACCCTGTGGGCACGGATGGCGCAGCAGGGAGACTTCCCGACGCTTCAGTACTGTGTCGACAACATCTTCAAGACGCTCAACGCCGACCTCACCGTCGGCGAGATGGCCACAAGCGTGCTGTCGGATTTCAGCCTGTCGCAGAAGGTGATCCGGCTCGCCAACTCGGCCATGTACCGATCGTTCGGCGGCGAGGTGACCACCGTCTCGCGCGCGATCCTGGTGCTGGGCGTGGAGGCGATCAGCCACCTGACGCTCGGCATCCAGCTGCTCGACTATTTCCACGGCGTGGCGCCAAATCGTCCGCAGGCCACGCGCGCGTTGCAACGCGCGCTGGTGGCCGGCGAGATCACGCGGGCGCTGAGCCAGGCACGCGGCATCAACGAGGGCGAGGAAGCCGTCGTCTGCACGCTGATGCACCATATGAGCCGGCTGCTCATCGTGTTCTATTTCCCCGAAGAATGGGAACGCGTGGAGGCCATGTGCGCCGCGCATCCGATGACGGAGAACGAGGCCTGCCAGGAAGTGCTCGGTGTGTCGATGGTGGAGATCGCCGAGGCGGCCGCGCGCAAATGGCGGCTCCCGGGCCTGATCGCGCACGCAATGAAGCCGCGCGCGCTGTCCACGGATACCGTACTGGAAACCCATGCCGACTGGCTCGCCGCGATCGCGCAGGTCTCCGCACAGGCCGCGGCCACGATGGTGCGCGACGGCAATCAGGCATCGGTCGAAGCCTTGCTGCTGTCGCACGCGAAGGTGCTCGGCCTGGACGCCAGCGACGTCTCCGTGGCCGTGCGCCAGGCCGAGGTGCTCAATGCGTCGATTGTCGAATCCGAATCGCCGGCGCAGGATGCCACAACACTTGCCCACGGCGCGCGCCCGGATAACGTCCTGGAGCGACTGCGGCAAGGCATCGCCGAGGTGCAGCGCGAAGGCGCGGGCCGGACGGTATCGCAACTGGCACCGATGGTGCTGGAATCGTCGATGCGCGCGCTGGACTTCTCGCGCTGTTTCCTGATGATGCTGAACCCCTCGACACGGCACTTTCACGCGCGGCTGGGCTTCGGCGAGGGAATGCGTGAAAGGCTGTCCGCGCTGTCCTTCGAGGAAGGCTTCGTGCCCGATGTGTTCCACTTTGCCGCGCTGGCGTCCAAGCCGCTGCTGGTGGAGGACACGACCGACGCCGAAGTGGCGCGCCGTCTGCCACGGTGGTATCGCGATGCGATTCCGGACGCGCGGTCGATCCTGCTGGCGCCGGTGAGAATCCGCAATCGCTGCATCGCCATGGTCTATGGTGACTGGGGCACCGCCCGCGCGCCCGCCGGTCTGGGCGAGGCCGAGCTCGAGACCGTCGATGAGCTGATGCGCGAAATCGCCGCAGGCGTGCTGCGCGCGGCGCCTGCGCAATCGCCCTCGCGCTGATACCTGCCAATCCCTGGCGTCAGGCAACCCGCTCCAGCGTGGCGGTGACATCAGGCTGTTCCCGCAGCGGCACGAACTTCCCGGTACGTCCTTCGAGGGCATCGATCTCACCGGTTTCGATGTCGTAGACCCAGCCATGCAGGTCGACACGCCCTTCGGCCAGCGCCTGCGCCACCGACGGATGCGTCCGCAGATGGTCAAGCTGCTCGATCACGTTCTCACGCACCATGTCGTCCACCCGTGCCCGGTCCGATGCGTGCGGACGGGCCAGACTGATCCGCCGGGCGCCGCTGGCATGTTCGAGCCACTCTTCGACAGCGGGCATGTGGTCCAGGCATTGGCAGGTGGCCACGGCCGTCATGGCCCCGCAATCGGAATGGCCACAGATCACGATGTCGCGCACCTTGAGCCCCGCCACCGCGTATTCGACGCTGGCGGACACGCCGCCTGGCTGCACCGCGTAGGCCGGGACGATATTGCCGGCGTTGCGGATCACGAACAGCTCCCCGGGCTCGCACTGTGTCAGCAACGCCGGCACGACGCGGCTGTCCGAACACGCGATGAACAACGTCTTGGGATTCTGCTGCGTGGCCAGGTGCTTGAACAACGCCGACCGCTTCGGGAATTCTTCCCGCTGGAACTTCAGAATGCCCTGGATCAGATCTTTCACGCCGACGCCCCCATCGTCATTGGATGGCTCCAGCATGGCGGCGAACAGCTATTGGGTCAAAGACCGGTTTATTATCCTCGTCATTGGCAACACCAATAGTTACCACCATGCTGCTGCGCCACGTTCGCTATTTCCTGGCCGTCGCCGACGCCGGCAACTTCACCCGAGCGGCCGAGGCACTCCATGTCTCCCAGCCGACACTGTCGCAGCAGATCCGCCAGCTCGAGGAATCACTCGGCGCGCCGTTGTTCGATCGCAGCGGCCGCACCGTGCGACTGACTGACGCCGGCGAGGCGTACTACGTGCACGCACGCCGCGCGCTGCAGGACCTCGAAGCCGGGCGACGCGCCATCCATGACGTGGGGGAACTCACGCGCGGCAACCTCCGGCTGGCGATCACGCCGACGTTCACGCCCTATCTGGTGGCGCCGCTGATCGTGGCGTTTAACTCGGCGTATCCGAATATCACGCTGAGTCTGCGCGAAATGCCACAAGAGCGCGTGGAGCCATTGCTGGCCGATGACGAGGTCGATATCGGCATCGCCTTCGACGATATCCATCTGCCCGATCTGGACGCCACACCGTTGATGGAGGAACCGCTGGCCTACATGGTCGGCGCCACACACGCGCTGGCGCGCCGACGCACGGCACTGCGCGCCGACGTGCTCGCGGCGCAATCCATGGCCATGCTGACGCGGGAATTTGCCACACGGGGTTATATCGCCCGCTACTTCGGGGCGCTAGGGATCGAGCCGCGTATCACGTTCGAGGCCAACTCGGTCAGCGCCGTGCTTGACGCCGTGCGCAGCGGACGCCACGCCACGGTGCTGCCGGCGGCCATTGCCGCCGGACATCCGGATCTGTGCGTCCTCAAGCTGGAACTGCCGCTGCCGCCGCGCCGTGCCGCGCTACTGCAACGGCGTGGCGCCTATCGCACTGCCGCGGCGCGCGCGTTCGTGGCATTTGCGCTCGATGAGGTCAATCGTCGGGGGTCCCCAGCGCACGGTTGATCCGCAGCGCCACCAGCGTTCCCACCACCCCAGACAGCAGATACAGACTAACCGCGACCAGACCGAACAGCGACGACAGTCCCAGCGCTACCAGTGGCGCAAATGCGGCGCCGAACAGCCACGCGAAATCGGTCGTCAGCGCGGCGCCCGTATAGCGATAGCGGGTCTCGAAGTTCGACGTCACCACGCCAGCCGCCTGCCCGTACGACAAACCCAGCAGGCCGAAGCCGATCAGGATGAACAGGTTCTGGCCGGTCGCGCCGCCATCGAGCAGCCACGGACTGAACAGGCTAAAGATGCCAATCAAGACGGCCATTGTCGCCAGCGTGGTACGCCGGCCGATGCGGTCGGCAAGCCAGCCGGAGATCAACGTGCCGATGAACGCAATGACCGCACCCACGATCTGGACCGCGAGCACGTCTGTGATGTTCTGCGTCTTGTGCAGGCTCACCCATGACAGCGGAAACACGGTGACGAGGTGGAACAGCGCATAGCTGGCCAGTGCCGCGAAGGCGCCGAGGAAGATGTTGAAGCCCTGCGCATTGACCATCTGCAGCGTGCTGATTGGCTCGAGTTCATCCTCCTCGAGCAGTCGGGTGTATTCATGCGTGACCACCAGGCGCAGCCGCGCGAACAGCGCCACCACGTTGATGGCGAAGGCCACATAGAACGGATAACGCCACCCCCAATCGATGAACTCTTCCGGCGTCAGGCTCGAGCGCAGGAACAGGAACAACGCACCCGCCACGATGAAGCCAGTCGGCGCGCCAAGCTGCCCCACCATCGCGTACCACCCGCGCTTGTTTTCCGGCGCATTGAGCGCCAGCAGCGACGGCAGGCCATCCCACGAACCGCCAAACGCAATGCCCTGCAGGAAGCGGAACAGCGCCAGCAGGTAGATGGCCGAACTGCCGATCGACGCATATGACGGCAGGAACGCGATACCCACCGTGGCGGTGCCGAGCAGGAACAGCGAGGCCGTCAGCTTGATGCCGCGGCCCCAGCGTCGCTGGATTCGCATGAACAGCGTCGTCCCGAACGGCCGTCCGACGAATGCGAAGGAGAAGATCGCGAAGCTGTAGAGCAGACCGGCCAACTCGCTCGCAAACGGGAAGTAGACCGATGGGAAGACGAGCACCGAGGCGATGCCATACGTGAAGAAGTCGAAGTACTCGGAGGCGCGCCCGATCACCACGCCTGTAGCGATCTCGGCTGGCGCCACGTCATGATGACCGGGAGCCGGAGGTGCAGTGGGCGACGCGCGATGCTGGTGGGACAGACTGGCCATCGTGGAGTCTCCTTGATGTGCGAGAGGAGGATGTCGTACTGCACTTAAAGTCCCGCAATCACAAGAATAGCGCCTAAACTGCAACTGGAAATCGAAAGATCGTTGGGGCCACCCCAATGCGACGTTAACCAGACGCCACTTCCGAGACCATGCCACGCTTCGATGCAGCAGTGACACCCATCAGGGTGACGGGAAGGTTGCTTTTGCGTTTTACCGCAATCGCGCTATTGGCGAGTCTGGCCGGGTGCAACGCTGTGCTGCTTTCGCCATCCGGCGATATGGCCATGCGCCAGCGTGACTTGATCATCATCGCCACATGTCTGATGCTGCTGATCATCGTCCCGGTGATCTTCCTCACGTTGCTGTTCGCGTGGCGATACCGCGAGAGCGCCCCCGATTCCCCGTACAACCCCGAGTGGGACCACTCCACGGTGCTCGAATTGGCGATCTGGGCCGCACCGCTGCTGATCATCATCGCGCTCGGCGCGGTGACGTGGGTCAGCACCCATCAGCTCGATCCCTACCGGCCACTGACACGACTCGACGAAGGCCGCCCCGTTCCCACCGAGGTGAAACCGCTCACGGTGGAAGTCGTGGCGCTGGACTGGAAGTGGCTGTTCCTGTATCCCGAACAAGGCATTGCCACGGTGAACGAACTGGCCGCGCCGGTCGATCGCCCGATCGCCTTCCGGATCACCGCCACCTCGGTGATGAACGCCTTCTTCGTGCCTTCGCTGGCCGGCATGGTCTACGCCATGCCTGGCATGGAAACCAAGCTCCATGCGGTGATCAACAAACCCGGCATCTATGACGGCTTCTCGTCCAACTACAGTGGCGCGGGCTTCTCGCATATGCGGTTCAAGTTCCACGGCATGTCGAGCGAGGACTTCGATCGCTGGATCGCGCAGGCCAAGTCATCGGGAAGCACCCTGTCGAAGGACGCCTACCTGAAGCTGGCCCAGCCCAGCGAACGTGAGCCGGTGCAACGCTATGCGAGCGTGGCGCCCGAACTCTACGACCAGATCCTGAACCGTTGCGTGGATGGCGGCGCCTGCATGGCCGACACCATGGCGCTCGATCGCAGCCGCGGCAAGTTCGACCCGTCCGGCGAAATCTGCACGGCAAGCAACACACCGGTCGATTCGCCGCTGTTTGCGCCGGACGTCGTGCTCAACGACGGTAGACGACTGCTGCGGTGAAGCGGGGATTCGCCCCCATTTTTCCGGTTCCCGCCAATCATCATCGGTCAATTTTGGCCAACACAGGCCCAGGTGACAAACATGCCCGAGCGCTCCGAACTCGCCAACCTGATTTTCGGCCGACTGTCATGGGAGGCCATTCCCTACCATGAGCCGATCCTGATCGCCACCTTCGCCGCCGTGGCGATAGGCGGACTGGCACTGGTGGCGCTGCTGACGTACTTCCGCGCGTGGGGCTATCTCTGGCGAGAGTGGTTCACCAGCATCGACCACAAGAAGATCGGCATCATGTACATCGTGCTGGGCATCGTGATGCTGCTGCGTGGCTTTGCCGATGCGGTCATGATGCGGATGCAGCAGGCCGTCGCGTTCGGCGACAACGCCGGGTTCCTGCCACCTCACCACTACGACCAGATCTTCACCGCGCACGGCGTGATCATGATCTTCTTCGTGGCTATGCCGCTGGTCACCGGGCTGATGAACTTTGTCATGCCGTTGCAGATCGGCGCGCGCGACGTGGCATTCCCGTTCCTCAACAACTTCAGCTTCTGGATGACCACGGGCGGCGCGATTCTGGTCATGATGTCGCTGTTCGTAGGCGAATTCGCGCGCACCGGCTGGCTGGCCTATCCTCCGCTGTCGGGCATCCTCCACAGTCCCGACGTTGGCGTGGATTACTACATATGGGCGCTACAGATAGCGGGGGTGGGGACACTGTTATCAGGGATCAACCTGCTGGTCACCATCGTCAAGCTGCGCGCCCCTGGTATGACGCTGATGCGGATGCCGATCTTCACGTGGACGTCGCTGTGCACGAACGTGCTGATCATCGCCGCCTTCCCGGTACTGACCGCCGCGCTGGCGCTGCTGGCGCTGGATCGCTACGCCGGCACGAACTTCTTCACAGCCGACCAGGGCGGCAGCGCGATGATGTACGTGAACCTGATCTGGATCTGGGGTCACCCCGAGGTCTACATCCTGGTATTGCCGGTGTTCGGTGTGTTCTCGGAAGTGGTGGCCACGTTCGCGCGCAAGCGCCTGTTCGGCTACGCGTCGATGGTCTATGCGACGGTGGTGATCACCGTGCTCTCCTACCTGGTCTGGCTGCACCACTTCTTCACGATGGGCTCCGGCGCCAGCGTCAATTCGTTCTTCGGGATCACGACGATGATCATCTCGATCCCGACCGGCGCCAAGATCTTCAACTGGCTGTTCACGATGTACCACGGCAAGATCCGCTTCGAGCCACCGATGCTGTGGACGGTCGGCTTTATGGTCACGTTCGTGATCGGCGGCATGACCGGCGTGCTGCTGGCAGTGCCTCCGGCGGACTTCTCGCTACACAACAGCCTGTTCCTGATCGCCCACTTCCATAACGTAATCATCGGCGGCGTGCTGTTCGGGCTGATGGCCGGCATCACGTACTGGTTCCCCAAGGCATTCGGCTATCGCCTGGTGTCGTCGTGGGGCAAGGCGTCGTTCTGGTTCTGGTTCGTCGGCTTCTACTTCGCGTTCATGCCGCTGTACTGGCTCGGCCTGCTCGGCGTGACCCGCCGCATGAACCATTTCGACGATCCGTCGCTGCAGATCTGGTTCCAGATCGCCGCGTTCGGCGCGTTGCTGATCGCCATCGGCATCGCCTGCTTCCTGATCCAGCTCGTGGTGAGCTTCATGCGCCGCGAGGAACTCCGCGACACCACCGGCGACCCCTGGGGCGGCCGCACGCTCGAATGGTCGACCTCGTCGCCGCCGCCGCAGTACAACTTCGCATTCACGCCGGTCGTGCACGACACCGATGCCTGGTGGCACATGAAACACAACGGCTTCCAGCGGCCGCAGCAAGGCTTCATCCCGATCCACATGCCGAAGGGCACGGCGGCCGGCATCGTACTGGCCGGGCTCTCCACGATATGCGGCTTCGCGTTGATCTGGCACATCTGGTGGTTGGTCATCGCGTCGTTCGCGGCCACGATCATTGCAGCGATCATCCATACCTTCAACTACAAGCGCGACTACTACATTTCGGCAGAGCAGGTGGTCCGGACTGAAGCGGCGCGCACCCAACTGATGGCCGGCCATGGTTGACACGACCCTACCCCTGCACGCGCACGGCACGGCCGATGCGGACCAAGCGCCCCCCGGCGGCTATCAGTTCTACCTGACCGAGGAGGTACATCCTCAGAACGGCACGCTGCTCGGGTTCTGGCTCTACCTGATGAGCGACTGCCTGATATTCGCGTGCCTGTTCGCCGCCTACGGGGTGCTGGGGCGCGAGTACGCGGGGGGACCGAGCGGCGCCGAGCTGTTCGAGCTACCACTGGTGGCGCTGAACACCTCGTTCCTGCTGATATCGTCGATCACGTATGGCTTCGCCATGCTGCAGATGCAGCAGAACCGCGTCGCCAGCACGCAGATCTGGCTGGCCGTCACCGGCGTGTTCGGCGCGGCGTTCCTCGCGGTGGAACTCTACGAGTTCGCGCACCTGATCCATGAGGGAGCCGGCCCGCAACGCAGCGCGTTCCTGACATCGTTCTTTTCGCTGGTGGGCACGCACGGGCTGCACGTGACGTTCGGCATCATCTGGCTGATCGTCCTGATGACGCAGGTGGCGCGGCACGGACTGATCACGGCGAACAAGCGCAGGCTGATGTGCCTGTCGATGTTCTGGCACTTTCTCGACGTCGTGTGGATCGGCGTCTTTACCTTTGTCTACCTGATGGGGTCGCTGCCATGAGCGCGCAAAACCACGCGATGGATGGCCACGGGCATGGCCATGAGCACGAAGAAGAAGTGGGGCCGCACGCCACACTGGGTGGCTATCTGACGGGCTTCGTGCTGTCGGTGTTCCTGACAGCGGTGCCGTTCTGGCTGGTGATGGGCAAGGTGTTCGAAAAGTCGTCCACCACCGCCATCGCCATCCTGCTGATCGGCGCGGTGCAAATCGTGGTGCACATGATCTACTTCCTGCACATGAACGCCAAGTCGGAAGGCGGCTGGAACATGCTTTCCCTGATGTTCACGCTGACACTGGTCGTGATCACGCTGACCGGATCGCTATGGGTGATGTTCCACCTGAACAGCAACATGATGCCGCAGATGCGGCACACGCAGCAGGCGGCGGAATCGGGTGGCACGATCGTGCCACCCAGAACCAAATAGCAAGATAGCCGGGGGACTTCAGGCGGCCAGGCGGAACGTCGCCACCGCTTCCTTGAGCCGCTGGGCCTGCTCTTCGAGCGAGCCCGCGGCCGCCGCAGCCTGTTCCACCAGCGCCGCGTTCTGCTGCGTGACGGTGTCCATCTGCGTCACGGCCTGATTGACCTGCTCGATGCCGGCGCTCTGCTCGACCGACGCCGCGCTGATTTCGCCCATGATGTCGGTCACGCGCTTCACCGCGCTGACGATCTCTTCCATCGTCTGGCCAGCCTGCGCCACCAGTTGCGAGCCACGTTCGACGCGATCGGCCGAATCTCCGATCAATGACTTGATCTCCTTTGCCGCCGTCGCGCTGCGCTGCGCGAGGCTGCGCACCTCGCCCGCCACCACGGCAAAGCCCCGGCCCTGTTCCCCGGCGCGCGCGGCTTCAACTGCCGCGTTCAGCGCCAGGATGTTGGTCTGGAACGCGATGCCTTCAATCACCGAGATGATCTCGACCACCTTGCGTGAGGCGGCATTGATCTCGTCCATCGTGTGCACCACCTGGCCCACGACCTCGCCGCCCTGCGTGGCCACGTCGGAGGCATTGACCGCCAGACCGCTGGCCTGCTTCGCGCTGTCAGCGTTCTGGCGCACGATGCTGGTCAGTTCTTCCATGCTCGACGCGGTCTCCTGCAGCGACGACGCCTGCTCTTCCGTCCGTTGCGAAAGGTCGGTATTGCCGGCGGCAATCTGGCTCGTGCCGGTGGCAATCGCCTCGGTGCCTTTGCGCACTTCCTTGACGATGCCAAGGATGTTCTCATTCATCTCGCGCAACGCCGCCAGGAGCTGGCCGGTTTCGTCACGGCTATCCACGTCGATGCGGCCGGTCAGGTCGCCAGCGGCCACGGTCCGGGCAAAGCCAACGGCACGATGCAACGGGCGCGTGATGCCGATGGTCAGCCACCATGCGAATGCCACACCAATTGCCAATGCAATCACGCCAAGCGCAATCAACCCATTGCGCGCGCTCTCGTAGATCCGGTTGATCTCCTCGGCCGTGGCGTCGATGGACGTGCGCTGGATGTCCAACAGCTTCTGGATCTCAACCAGGTAGGCGTCACCGGCCGGTACGAACTCGGTCTCCAGCACCTTGATGGCATCCTCGGCCTGTCCGTCCTGCTTTAGCTTGGCGATCTTGTCGCGCGACTCGTTGTAGGGATTGCGTACGACCAGAATTCGCTCGAAGGCCGCCTTTTCCGCGTCGGACGTCAGCATCGGCTTTATCTTGTCGCGCATCGCGGCAATCGTTTCGGCCGAGGTTTTGGTCTCGGCGGCGAAGAACTGGCCAAGCGAGGGGTCGCTGCTGCGCGTGATGGCCGTGGTACGGCGCACGCTGGCGTACATCAGGCGATACCAGTCGCTGACGATGCGCTCCTTGGCGAGCGGCTGCTGCATCATCGCGTGCGTGCGGCCCGCGACATCTTCCAGACGCACCACGCCCAGAACCGTCATGAATGTGGACAACAGCAAGACCACGCCGAAGCCGATGCCAAGGCGTACACCAATACCAAGATTCTTCATGCCTTCTTCTACCTGATTGACTGGTTGGCGGCTGACTGACCGCACGCGGTGGCGGCCGATCACTGCTTTGCCTGCGGCGCAACTGGGTATGCGCTCGAACGGACATGGGAAAAGCTAACGGCAGTCAGTACAGGAACTTGAGAAGAATCAGGGAAAATGCGAATTGCGGGCGTTGCCCGGATGCCGGACCACCCGCAAGGTCTCTGGCGCGATCAACGTCGCGGCGCAGGCGCCGAAATGGGGCTGAAGTAGTACGGCACCAGTGAAAGCGCCACCACCACCACGGCGGAGAGAAAGATCGCCGAGTAGGTATGGGCGACAGGCCAGTCGCGCAGATGACCGACGTTGGCAATCAGGCCGAATCCCCACGACGTAAGCGCCGAGCCCAGGAACACGAACGTGTTGAGCAGGCCGAGACCCCGGCCACGCGCAGGCGCGGGAATCAACGCACGCCCTTGCGCCATCACCAGCGGATGAAGCATGCCGATCGTCGACAGCAGCGCCATCATGCCAACGCCGCTGGCCACCCCTGCATCGGGCCAGATCGTCAGCGCGATACCGCCGGCGGTTGCCAGGCATCCCCATATGCCAATCGCCGCCTTGAGCGAACTGCGCCGGACAAGCACCGGCAACGCAAACGCGGTGAGAAAGCCGGCCAGGCTCAGCAGCATCAGCGCCATCCCGCGCGTGCCGGCCTGGAGGCCGAACACGTCGGCCAGATATGGACCGCTCCATGCATTGCGGAAACCGGTGCCGGCGGACATCGCCACGCATAGCGGAATCAGCGTCCATAGCGGCCAGTATCCGAGCAGCTTGCCGCTCTCGACCAGCATCGCGCTCATGGGCGCCTGACGCGCCTGCTCGTGACCGTCATCGCGAACAAAACGCCATACGCCGTAGCAAGCGACCACCATGCAGACCGCCGCGAGCGCCATGGCGGGGCGCCAGCCGACATGCTGCGAAGCCCAGCCCAGCGGAGCCGTGGCGCACAGTGCCCCGATCATGCCCAGCGCATTCGAGCGGCTGCCCACACGCATGTACTGTCGTTCCGAAAGCTGTTCCGACGCATAGTGCAGCAGGCCCATGAACACCGGCGCGCAGGCCAGCCCAAGGCCCATCTGCACCAGCATGGCCATGCCGGCATTGGGCGCGACCACGAAACCGATTGCCGACACGGCGCCGACACCGAGCAGCACGGCCGTGGGGCGGCCTACGCCGTAGCGATCGAAGGCGATGCCTACAGGGATCTGCGCGACGGCGAAAGCGAGGAAGAAGCAGGAAGATAGCGCGCCGAATCCCGCCGGGGACAGTCCGAAGTCATGCTGCAGTTCGGGCGCGATAACGGCGAGGCAGCTTCGATAGAACTGACTCAGGATGAATGCGAACGTCAACAGGGCGATGCCTCGCGACGTGTTTGTCTCCGCGGCTGCGGCGGTGCTTTCCTGTTGGAAAGTCGTATTCACTTTTGTCTCTTGCTGGAGGGGCTCGCGGGCTATTCTACGCGGGCACGTCCCTTGTAAGACGTCAGACGAAATGATCGGGGGAAACAAAGCGGCGAATATCGGCCATTTGTGCAACGGTCATCACCGCTACGTTCTGGCAGGCAGAATTTTTCGGCTACCGGCCTGGCTGCGCCCGGCCTAGCTTGCAGCCGCGATCCAGGAAATCGCTGGCATGGCCGTTTGCGCCGCCCGCCTTGTCGACTGGTTCATCGACCACAACGAAGCCGGCTTGGCCCTGCAAGGGACGAACATAGCCCAGGAATACGCCCCGGTCGGCGATCTTGCCGTCGGCGCCGAGGTCCTCGCGCACCACGTCGAACGGATCCACCGCAAGAACCGGATCGTCCGAGGGAATCAGCCTGACACGCACTGGCTTGCCGCGAAACGTCAGGCTGCGCCACTGCCTGTCGAACGCGCCGCTGGCAAGGAAGTCGCGCGCGCTTTCGCTGATGCAGTCCAGATGGATGTGAAGCTGATCCTGGCTGCGCGCCGCCCTCGCGTTGATGGCCAGCCCCAGGAGGGTGTCCGGCAGCGCGCGGCCAATGGCCTTGCCCACGATGTCGCGCGCGGCCCAGCCAAAGGCCCAGGCATTGTGCTCGCGATCGGACCAGACACGCGCGTCGTCGACGCCGCTGACCGGCCGCACGGGAATGACAAGGTAATGCGAGGCGCCAATCATGTCCTTGTAGAGGACAAAGCCCCGCTGGCGATCAACGATGACGCAATCGGAATGTGTGGGAGTAGCCGGTGTCAGGCAGCGCTCCTGGACGTTCTTCCAGAGGCTGTCGCGCGAAAATCCGCCGACCATGCGTTCGAGCAGGCCAGCGTCGGCACAAGCCTGCCCCGACGCAATCAGCGCCAGACACCACAGCAGCAGGCGTTTCACGGCGTCATGCGGGCGCTGGAATCAACGCGCGGTGCGTCCACCGTAATACGTGCCGTTGCGGGGATTCGATACCTGATAAGCATGGTTGCGCGCCCAGCGCTGGGCGGCGAGGAATGCTTCGGGTTCACGTTGACTCCACGCACTGACCATCAGCGGCGAGGCATCTTCCTCGGTATTGAGGTAGACCGCCGCGCGATGAAGTGCAGCTCGGTCAGGAGCTCCGGGAATCGTCGTGGTTCGAATCGTCACACGCATCAATACAATCCTTGAGGCCCAGATTCAGGAAATTATGCATAAGCACCCATGACATGGGAATGACCTCGATGCAGTAGTTTTGCGTAGGTGGACGGTTCTTTCCCCTTGCTGGCCATACGGCCGCGTCAGGCCTGGCTTTGCGGGTAGGCGCGGATTCCTCGGGCGTGGCGTGCACGCCACGCATGTACCGCACAGGGAACTCGGACGGATCTGCGCCTGAGGCAGGACACTGCCTTGTAGCCACGGGAAAACACTGATCCCAACTACGCGCAAGAGAAACAGCATACCTGACAAGCAGCGCCATCATCAGGAATTCGCCGCATCGGCGCGCCGACACCCAGGACAACGCGCCGACGGAGTGCTTCTTCAGGACTATGCCGAATCAGCTTTCGATCTTGAAGTTGGTTTCCTTCACCACTTGCTTCCAGCGATCGGTTTCCGCCTGGATCTCCTTGCCAAAGGCTTCCGGCGTGCTGTTGGCCATGACATAGTCATACTGCTTGAGCTTGGCGACCACGTCCGGCATCTGTTTTGCTTTTTCGACGTTCTGCGCCAGCGCGGTGACGATCTCCTTGGGCGTCCCCTTGGGTGCCAGCAGCCCTGCCCAGGAATTGAACTCCATGTCCTTGATACCCAGTTCCTTGAACGTAGGTACGTCTGGAAAAGACCCGGCGCGCTGCGGCAGAATAACCGCCAGCGCCTTGACGCGACCCGCCTTGATCAATTCCACTGCGGCAAAGGAGTCGAACGAAAAATCGACTTCCCCCGAAGCCACGGCCTGCATTTGCAGGCTTGTGCCTTTGTATTGCACATTGGTGACGTTCGGTGCATCGACCACGCGCTTGAACTGCTCGGTGATCAGGTTGATCATGCTGCTGCCGGACGAGGCCGCGAGCGGCTTGTCCGCTTTCCGGGCCAAAGCGATCAAGTCAGCCATGTTCTTGACCGGCAGATCCTTGCGCACGATGACGATAAAGCCAACATCGCACACCCGCGCCACCGGCGCAAAGCTGGACGCTGCCTCATATGGGGCCTTGTAGATCACGGGGCTTAGCGTTTGGGCGCCAGCGGTGTTGAACAACAGCGTATAGCCATCCGCCGCAGCACGGGCCACCTCGCCCGTACCGATGATGCCGTTGGCACCGCCCTTGTTCTCGATCACGAACGAGGCCTTCATCAGCTCCCCCACCTTTTGCATGATGAGGCGGGCAACCACATCGGTCGTGCCCCCAGCTGCAAAGGGCACAATCACGCGCACTGGTTTATTCGGGTATGCCGCTTGCGCGTAAGCCCATCGCGGCAGGCTACTTGCAGCGGCAGCTCCCACCAGGCTCGTCAGGAATTGGCGACGTTGGATACTGAGATTGTTCATGCTTTGTCTCCTTAGTACCGGTTATCCGGCCCGATGTGTTGTCATTTGAGAGAATGCATCACCTCATCGAGGTTCGATACTAGGTTTAATACGCGCAAGCTTGGCAGGGCCAAGTTGAGGCCAGACGAGTTCGTCAGCTTTGGCGGATACAATGCGCCGTCCCATCGTGCGATCACCATGCCATGCCAAATCCGAACCGGGCCTTTCTGCTCGGCCCGCTGCTGAAGGGGGTTTCCCGTTCGTTCTACCTGACGCTTCGCATCCTGCCCGAGGGCATGCGCGACCCCGTCGGCTTGGCCTATCTGCTGGCACGCGCCGCGGACACCATCGCGGATACCTCGCTGATTCCACCCGTGCAACGACTAGACCTGCTGCTGGCGCTACGGCAGCACGTCAACGGCACCCAGAACGACGGTTCGCTCGCGCAACGGCTGAGCGCGGAAGTTGCCAGCCAGCAAACCCAATCCGACGAGAAGGTACTGCTGGAATCGATCGGCCCCGCGCTTGGCGTGCTGAACCAGCTCGATGCATCTGATCGCACCGCCGTCCGCGGTATCGTCGATACGCTGACCGAAGGCATGGAATTCGACCTGCGCACGTTCCCCGACGAGCGCTCGGGCCAGGTGGCCGCGCTGCGGACGATGGACGAGCTCGATCGCTACACGTATCTCGTGGCCGGTTGTGTGGGGGAGTTCTGGACCACGATGACCTATGCCCACCAGCCGGGCACGCTGACGGCAGCGCCCGAGACGATGCTGCGCCGAGGTGTCCGCTTCGGCAAGGCATTGCAGATGGTCAATGTGCTGCGTGATTGCGGTAAGGATCTGCGCATCGGCCGGTGCTATCTGCCGACCGAGATCCTGGAGCGACATGGCATGACGCCACGCGACCTGATGGACCCGGCCAATGCGCTGCGCGCGCGGCCAATTCTGGACGAACTGCTGCATGTCTCGCTCGCGCATTTCCGCGAAGCGATGGCCTACACGTTCGCGATTCCACGCACGGCAATCCGGCTGCGGCTGGCCTGCCTGTGGCCGATCCTGATTGGCCTGGAGACGCTGCTGCTATTGGCCGGCAACAAGGCCTGGCCCGACCCCGCGCACGTCTCGAAGATCCCGCGCGGCAAGGTGTACCGGGTGCTTGTGCGCAGCACGGCAACGGTCATGTCGGACACGCTGCTGCGGCGCTGGATGGAAGACCTGATCGCGCAGATCGAGGCCAGCCTCGACGGTTCCACCCGATAGACGTTGCTTCGTCGGCAGCTTCAGCCCGGGACATCGCCGATTGCAAAGGCGAGGTTTCGCGTCACGCGATCGTGCTGCTCGCGCGGCAGGCGCGGATCGGCAAGCAGTTCGCGGCAGAGCCGCGCGCTTTCATCGCGTTCATTGCACCAGTACAGCGCAATCGACAGCTCGTCACGCGCGCGCCAGTCATAGACGGTCTGGTCCATGAAGAGCCGGTCATCGGGCTGGGCGATGCCGGTGGCAACACGCGCGAAGTCGCGGGCCAGGACATGGCGCTGCCGCAGCCTGAAATAGCGCGCGAGCTCGCAAGGCGCTTCGGCCCGTGTCGGCCGGTAGTTGTAGGCCTCGAGGTAGGCCTCGACGATGTCCCCGGGCGACGCTCCGCCGCCCTCCTTCAGCACCGCCATCTGCAACATCGAGTAATAGACTTCCTCATCCCACCCGCCCATGGTGGCGCGGTTCGCATAGGCGGCAATGGCCTTGTCCACCAGACCGCCATCACGATAGCTCTGGGCGAGATAGAACTGGTAACGCGTATTGCCGGAATCGGCTGCGAGTGCCTTCTCCAGTATCCCTGCGTCTTCCACGAACTTCCTGCCGCTCACGCGCCGTGCGCCGTCGTCGCCAATGCGATAGATCGCGTTCTTCAAGGTGTCGCGACTATACGGGCGGTTGCAGTCGATGTATTCGTGGGTCACGCCCGTATAGAAGAACCCGTGGCCCAGCCGGATCAGATGTGGCTGACTGTAGGTCAGCGAGCGAAACTGGACGGGCAGGTCATAGCAGTCGGCGGTCAGTTCGCCGAGTTCCGAAGCCTCGATGGTGTCGTCGGCATCGATCAGCAGCGCGTAGTCACCGTGCTTGGCCGCCAGCGCGAGCGCTTCATTGCGGTTGGTCGAGAAGTCCACCCATGGACGTTCGATCAGTTCACCTGGCAGGTCACCGAGCGTATTGCGAATAATGTCCTGTGTCCCGTCGGTCGACCCCGTATCCGAAATCGCCCAGGCGTGAATGTGCGGGCGCACCGCGCGCAGACAGCGCTCGATCACGGCGGCCTCGTTCTTGACGATCATCGACAGGCAGATTCGCATTGGCTTTGGTTCTCGGTGGAGACGGGTTGGCGATTTTCGGGCAATGGGGCGGGACATTGAACAGGCGGCGCAAGGGTTCGCACGAGACGGATGGGCCCGGAGCGATGCTCCGAGCCCATGACCCGCCATCAGCCTATCGATGCCCGCCTTCGATCACTGGCACGTCAGCGTGGCATAGACAGCGCCCGACCAGGTGTTAAACGGCGTAGTACCCGTCAACTGGACCTGTAGCACCTCCCCAGCGGAAGCCGCATAGGTGCCAGTCTGGGTCTGCGTACAGCTAGCTCCAGAGCTGTTGGCCTGGCACCGAAGCCCTGTTGACGTGACGGTTGTCGAGGGAGGCTGAATCTTGAAGACCTCCATCGCATAGGGTGCAGGCGGGATGCCCGCCACGGCCGTCGACAGCGTCAGTGTGCTGCAATTGATTGGCAGCAAGACGCCAAGATACGGCTGTGTGGCGATAGGGGTCAGACCCGACCCCGTCATGATGTAGGTGGCATTGCCAAAGGTCGTTCCATTGCCCACAACGAAATTCGCCGTATAGAGCGCAGGCCCGGTGGCCCCCGTGGCCCCCGTGGCACCAGTTGCCCCTGTGGCGCCCGTCGCACCCGTCGCGCCCGTGGTACCGGTGGGGCCCTGAATGCCCTGCACTCCTTGCGGCCCCGTGGGACCCGTCACACCTGAGGGACCCGTCACGCCCGTCGCACCTGTAGCCCCCGTAGCACCAGTCGGCCCTGCAGCACCGGCAGGGCCGGTGGGGCCCTGAATGCCCTGAATGCCCTGCGGTCCCGTCACGCCAGCGCCGGTGGCACCAGTAGCACCCGTCACACCGGTTGGTCCGGTGACCCCCTGGATGCCCTGCAGACCCGTGGCACCGGTAGCACCGGTAGCACCGGTAGCGCCGGTCGCACCAACCGCACCCGTTGCGCCGATCAGCGATTTGCCCGGCATCGGCCACGCTCCTGCCGCCTTCGGTCCGAACAGCGTGCTGGTGGCGGTGTTCAGGTAGAAGTCACCATCGTTGCCGTCGCTGGCAATCGGGTCACGCGTCCCATAGCGGATCAGCGTGCCTGCTGGCCCGATCAGCGATACGCCTGCGGACCAGGCGCTATTTGCCTTCGGGCCGAACAGCGTGGACGTGGCCGAATTGAGATAGAAATCACCGTTGACGCCAATACTGCTCGTGGGGTCGGTAACACCGGTATAAATCATGCTGCCGGCAGGCGTCGCCGCCGGCGTACTGGTGGGCGTGGCTGCCGCCGTGCCCGACTCCGAGGAATCGCCGCCGCACGCTGCCAGCGTGGCGGCAAGGCATGCCAAGGGGAGCACAGCCAGTTTCCGTTGGGTGTTTTTCATTGGTTCTTCTTGGATGATGTGGAAATGCTGCAAACGGAATCGCTGGCCGCGTCACAAGACGAGCTTTCGTGAAAGCAAAGCGGGTGTCGCTAGTTCGGACAGGACTCCGGGGCGCTTGAAGCGAACTGCCGGGGTACTGAAACTACGAAGAGGATGTCAATCCAGTCGGCGATGACGGCGTCGTAGAAGGCGCAGGCATGGAGAGGAGGGCGTGCGGTCGGGGCCGCCGTTGCGGGGCGGCATGATGTCAGGCACCTGCCACGGACATGAGCCGGGCAGCGTGCTGGTACCGCAGAAATTTCGTCACGCAGAACGCAAAATGCCGGGCGAGCGCTGCCCGGCCGACCTTGTTGGCGTGTTCAACCCGTTTCTCCCGTTCCCTGTTCGGTGACAGGGTGAATATTCTTTTGATTCTTTTTCTTGCTTGCCCGATTCGCCCGGGCGTTTTGTTGGCGTGCGCGACAGCGTCGGCGCAGTTATCGATGGACGGTGTCCAGCCCGGCAACATAATCGAACGATGTTGACAACACAACGAAAGAAGCGTTACACCCCGCTTCAGGGGGGTCAAGCTTCTAGCTTCGCCGCCGTCGGGCACCCTGTTCGGCTGCTGCCGGCGAACATTGGACCAAGGCTGTTCTCAGGACCCTGCGAAGGCCCCAAAAAAGAAGCCCCGCGAATGCGGGGCCTTGTTTCCAACCAGATCTTGTCACTCATTGGGTCGCCGCCGTCGGTGCGGCAGGCGCCTTCTTGTGAGACTTGCTCGACTTCTTGGCGGTGCTCTTGCTATCGGTCAGAGCTGATGACGTGCTCTGGTTCGCGCCCTGCGTGTAGGGATCGAACTTGTCGCCGGCCCGGGCGGCGTCGGGTGTATAGCCATCCTTGTTGCTCGTGCGCGCCGGGTCGGGCACATAGCCGTCCTTGTTAGTCGTATGCATGTCGTAGTCATAGCGATCAGAGGGACTTGCCGGTCCCGCCGCAAACGCCAGCCCGGGTACAAAGACTGCAACTGCCACTGCAATGGTGAGTGCCTTCATCGGGATTCTCCTGCGGGAACGGTTGAGACCATCGTGCGATGAGTACGCACAATCCATCACCAAGCCTATGCCGCGGGCATCGAAAATGCCATGAACCGATGGTGTTAACGCGATGCGTGCGCAAGCCCTCAGGGACGCAGCAGATCGAAGCCAGCCAGCGCGATCACGCCGCTCAGCGCATCCGTGGCCATGGAACCCTGGCCCAGGATCAGGACGGCGGCCGCAGCCCACGTGGTGGCACAGAAGAGATAGAAGCGCTTGTTCATGGTGAAGCCGATCACTTGCTGCGGGCAAAAGAAGGACGTCAGTATAAACCCTGATATCCACCCACGACAAAGCGCCTAATACAGCTCTTTCTTAAAGCTTCGGGATTGCCGCGACCAGCATGGCAATACCCGAGCAGGTCAGCAGCGTCAGCACGATGCGCCGGAACGCGATGTCGCTGATACCAATGTAGACCCGCGTGCCGAGCAATGTGGGAATCAGCATGGCCGGGGCCACGATGGCGAACATCGGCAACATGTCGCGCGTGATGATGCCGGTGCCCACATACACGGCCATCGTCACCAGCAATGCGCCGAGGTTGAAGTTCTGGATCACCACCCGCTGCTTGTCCTTGTCGAAGCCTCGCAGCGTGCACCAGAGCGTTGGCGCAATGCCGGTGAACCCGCCGATGCCACCCATGATGCCGCCGATGGCGCCGACCACGGCATCGGCCAGCCGGCCGCCACGGCGGATCGGCGGAATGCGGTTCGAGAACAGCATGATCGGGCACCAAATCACCAGGACGATGCCAAGGCACAGCTTGAACAGATGGACGTCGAGGCGGGGCAGGATGCTGACCCCGATGGGAATGCCGACGATGCCGCCCAGCAGGAACGGCAGCACGGTGGCCAGATGGAACTTGCGGCGCACGGTGAAGGCTGCAAGCAGTTGGCCGGTCAGCGCGCCGAACACGGACATCGCCGAAGCCAGGCGTGGTTCGACGCCCCAGGCCCAGAATGACATGGCCACCATGCCAAACGCGAAGCCAGACAGGCCCTGCACAAATCCGGCAACGATGGCGCCGAGGGCGACGATAAGAAAGACCGAGTCTACCGGCATGTTCTTGTTCTTATGGTTTGCGCCCCGTTCCCGGTCTATACACGGGGAAACGGGGGTGGAGCGAGAGCCGGCCCTGAATCCGCCGGCCCCTTCAATCGTCAGCCGCCAATCCCCAGCAGCTCCACTTCAAAGTTCAGCGTCGCGTTCGGCGGGATCGTGCCCGGCACGCCGCGCTCGCCGTAGGCCGTGGAGGCCGGGCAAGTCAGCTTGGCCTTGCCGCCGACCTGCATCTTCTGCACGCCCTCGGTCCAGCACGGGATCACGCGGTTCAGGGGGAACGAGATCGGCTGGCCGCGCTTGTAGGAGCTGTCGAACTCCTTGCCGTCGGTCAGCGTGCCGCGGTAGTGGACCTTGACCGTATCCGTTGCTTTCGGCGAAGCGCCGGTGCCCTTGGTCACATGCTCGATCACCACGCCGGACGGCAGCGTTTCAGCCTGCGCGATACCTGCGGCGCCCAGCGCCACGGCGGCGAGGATCAGGGAGAGTTTCTTCATGGGATATTCGTCGTGTCAGGTTCTCGGGAGTGACGCCTACGCCAGGCAAACCCGGTGCGGACGCCAGCCGGCAAGTGTACATGACCCTGTTGTTTGCGCGGATCGGCCTGCACGCCGGGCGATCCGTGACAGAATGGCCACTTGTCCACAGCGCGGACGGAGGCATTGGGGATGTATCGCGGCGAACGGTTCAACGGATATAGCCACCTGGCAGGAGCGGTGCTCTCGGCGGCTGGCATGGCGGTGCTAGTCACTTCATCGGCACTCCACAGCGACACCTGGAAGGTCGTCAGCTCCGTCGTCTATGGCACCACGCTGGTGCTGCTCTACACGATCTCCACCGTCTACCACAGCGTTCGCGGCCCCGCGAAGGACATCTTCCGCCGCCTCGACTATTGCGCGATCTACCTGCTGATCGCCGGCAGCTATACCCCGTTCGCATTGGTCACATTACGTGGCCCCTGGGGCTGGACCCTGTTCGGCGTCAACTGGGGGCTGGCCGTGGCCGGCATCATTCAGGAACTCTGGATCGGCCATCGCACCCGCATCTTCTCGCTGGCCATCTACGTGATCATGGGCTGGCTGGTGCTGATCGCGTTCGGCCCGCTGGCGGCGGCCCTGCCGCCCGTAGGCCTGTACTGGCTCGTGGCCGGCGGCGCCATCTACACTGCCGGCATCGGCTTCTTCCTGTTCGACGAGAAGGTGCGCCACTTCCACGGCATCTGGCACCTGTTCGTGCTGGGCGGCAGCATGTGCCAGTTCATCAGCATCCTGTTCTACGTCGGGTAAGCGCCCGATACCCACCTATATCTCGGTCACGGTCGCCGCCGATGCGGCCGTCTCCGTGACCACGCCGGCTTCGAGCATCGCCTCGATCTCCGCCTCGCCATAACCGCATTCCGCCAGCAACGTCCGCGTATGTTCGCCCAGCCTCGGTGACGGGCGATGGTACTGCGCCGGCGTTTCCGATAGCTGTATCGGCAGCCCCAGCGTCCGGATCGGCCCGGCTTCCGCGTGCTGTTGCCGTACCACCATGCCACGCGCCAGCGTCTGCGGATGGTTCAGTGCCTCGCCAATCGAATGCACGGGTCCGGCCGGGACGCCCGCTGCATCGAATGCCGCCAGCCAGTCAGCGGACGGGCGCGTCATCAGGATGCCGGCCATCTCCGGAAGCAACGTGTCGCGATGACGCATCCGGTCGGCGTTGCGCCGAAAACGTGGGTCTTCGACCCATTCCGGATGTCCGAGAACCTGTGCGATACGCGCCCAGTTCTTCTCGTTCGCGCCGCCAACGATGATATGGCCGTCCTGCGTCGGAAATGCCTGGTATGGCGTGGCCAGCACGTGCGCCGACCCGCTCGGCCCCGGCGACTCGCCCGTGGCGAAATGGATCGCCGCGTGCCAGTAGAGCTGCTGCAGGCCGGCCTCGATCAGCGACGTTTCCACGATCTGCCCGCGCCCGGTCTTCTGCCGATGCTGATACGCGGCAAGAATGCCGAACGCCGCCAGGATGCCCGCATTGATATCGGCGATGGAATTCCCGGTGCGCAGCGGCGGCCCGCCCTCCTCGCCCGTAATGCTCATAAGCCCTGTGTAACCCTGCGCGATCAGATCGAAGCCTCCCTTGTCCGCGAACGGCCCGGTGCGGCCATAGCCCGAGATCGCGCAATAAATCAGGCCCGGGTTCTCGCGCGACAGCGTGTCGTAGCCAAGCCCGAGCTTCTCCAGCGTGCCCTTGCGGAAGTTCTCAATCACCACGTCGGCGTTGCGCACCATGCGCAGGAACACCTCGCGGCCTTCGGGTGTCTTCAGGTCAAGGGCGATGCCGCGCTTGTTGCGGTTCAGCATCAGGAACGGCGCCGACACGCCGTTGATGGTCGGCTCGCGATAGCCACGCGCGTCGTCGCCACCATCGATCTTCTCGATCTTGATCACGTCGGCGCCGAGATCGGCCAGCATCATGCCGCAGGTGGGCCCGGCCATGATCTGCGCGAGTTCCAGCACACGCAGGCCGGACAACGCACCCGGCGCGATTGCAGGGGAATCGGACATCGGTCTGCTCCCAGGTTAGCGACCGCTGAACTTCGGCGTCTCCTTGGCCAGGAACGCGCGATAGCCAGTGCGGAAATCCTCGGTATCGAAACAGTCGAACGCAGCATCGAGATCGGCGGCCGATAGCGGCTTGCCTTCGGCCAGTTGCCGGGCGAAGCGCTTGTGCCAACGGGCCACCAGCGGCGCGCCGGAAGCGATCCGCTGCGCCGTGGCACGCGCCTCGTCGGCCACGCGGTCATCGGGCACCACGCGCGAGACCAGCCCCATCGCGTACGCCTCGGCCGCATCGACGATGCGCCCTTCGAACAGCAGTTCGAGCGTGCGCGACGTGCCGATCAGCCGCACCAGCGGCGCCATCTCAGCGTGCGCCATCACCAGCCCGAGATTCTTGATCGGCGCGCCGAAACGGCTGCTCTGGCCACAGATGCGGATATCGGCCATGGCTGCGACCTCGAGCCCGCCACCCACGCAGATGCCGTGGATCTGCGCCACTACCGGGTGCGGGCAGTCCTGCATCGCCTGCGCGGTGCCATGCATGACCGCGCCATAGGCCGTGGCCTGTTGCTTGTTGGAACGCGTAGTGGCGAATTCGCCGATATCGTTGCCCGGCGAAAACGCGCGGTCCCCCGCGCCACGCACGACGACGCAGCGCACCGTGTCATCGGCGGAAAGCTCGCGGAACGCCTCGCCAAGCTGCCGCCACATATCGAGCGTGAAGGCATTGAGCTTCGCGGGCCGGTTCAGGACGATGGTGGCGACGGCATCCTCGCGCGTCACCAGCAACGTCCCTTCCTGCTGAATGTCATCGCTCATTCGGACGCTCCCTGATGGGCCGACACGACCTTGCGGCGCCGGGTCTTCTCCAGCAGGCTGCCAAACATCGGCCAGACCAGGATCACCACCGCCAGCGCCATGATCGTGCCGACGAGCCCGTTGGACCAGAACACGTTGAGTTCGCCCTGCGACATCAGCATGGTCTGCCGGAATGCATCCTCGGCGCGATCGCCCAGTACCAATGCCAGCACCAGCGGCGCCAGCGGATACTCAAGCTTCTTGAGCACATACCCGATCACGCCGAAGATCAGCATGAGCCAGACGTCGAACATCGCGTTGTGCACTGTGAACGCGCCGATCGCGCAGACCACAAGGATCAGCGGCGCGATGATCGCAAACGGAATGCGCAGGATGGCGGCAAACAGCGGCACCGTGGAAAGCACCACGATCAGGCCCGCCAGATTGCCCAGGTACATACTCGCGATCAGCCCCCAGACGAAGGTCTTCTGCTCGGTGAACAGCAACGGCCCCGGCTGCAGCCCCCAGATCATCAGGCCACCCAGCAGCACCGCCGCCGTGGCTGACCCCGGAATGCCAAGCGCCAGCATTGGCAGCAACGCGCTGGTGCCGGCCGCGTGCGCGGCGCACTCCGGCGCGATCACGCCTTCGACGTTGCCGCGCCCGAACGTCTCACGCTTGCGTGAGAAACGCTTGGCCACGCCGTAGCCCATGAACGATGCGGCCGTCGCGCCGCCCGGCGTCACGCCAAGCCAGCAACCGATGATCGACGAACGGATCAGCGTCATCCAGTAACGCGGCAGTTCGGCCCAGGTCTTCAGCACCACCTTGAGGTCGATACTGGCCCGCTTGCCACGGAAGGCTACGCCCTCCTCCATCGTCATCAGGATTTCGCTGATGCCGAACAGGCCGATAACAGCCACCAGGAAGTCGAACCCGCGCAGCAGTTCGGTGGAGCCGAACGTCATGCGCAGCGTGCCGGAAACCGTATCCATGCCGACCGCCGCCAGCGCGAACCCGATGCACATCGCGATCACGATTTTGGCCTTGGCTTCCTTGCCCATGCCGACGAAGCTGCAGAACGTCAGAAAGTAAACCGCGAAGAATTCCGGCGGCCCGAAGCGCAACGCGAACTTCGCCACCAGCGGCGCCAGGAACGTGATCAGCAGCACACCGGCCAGCGCGCCGAGAAACGACCCAGTGAAGGCCGACGTCAGCGCGCGTCCCGCCTCACCCTGCTGCGCAAGCGGGTAGCCGTCGAACGTGGTGGCCACGGACCACGCCTCGCCGGGAATATTGAACAGGATCGACGTGATCGCGCCACCGAACAGCGCGCCCCAGTAGATGCACGACAGCATGATGATGGCCGACGTCGGCTCCATCGAAAACGTCAGCGGCAGCAGGATCGCCACGCCGTTGGGGCCACCCAGACCGGGCAGCACGCCCACGACGATGCCGAGCAGGATGCCCACCAGCATCAGTCCGACGTTGTGCCATGACATCGCCACGGCAAAGCCGCCCATCAACGCATTGAGTTCTTCCATGCCGGTCCCCTTCAGAATCCGAGGGCCGCTTCGAGCGGTCCCTTGGGCAACGGCACGCGGAACTGCATCTCGAAGATCCAGAACAGCACCAGATTGATGGCCACGCCAGTCAGCACCGCGCGCCACCATGCGAACTTGCCGATCACGAGCATGAAACCCGCAATGAAGATCGCCGATGCCACGTAGATGCCCAGGAAGGCGATCAGCGCGACGTAGACCGTCAGCGGCACCAGGATCACCGCCACCTGCCGCAATTGCGGCCACGTGACGAACACCTTGTTTTTCTCGCCATGCCACGCCTGCCACAGCACCACCATGCACGCGATGAAGATGATCGCGCCAATCCGCATCGGAAAATAGCCGGCCTGCGGGCCGTCCGGCTCCCACCCCGCGCCAACCTGGTAGTTGCTGACCATCACCACCACCGCGCCGATGGCGATCAGCAGCGCGGTGGCGATTTCCGCCGCACGCACCGTGATCGCCGCCGGCGCGGTGTCATGTAATTGTTCGCTCATGAATGTGTCCCCCCGGATCGTTGCCCCCCATCCCATTCATGGGAGAGGGGGCAAGCCATCAGCACTCGCTCTGCGGTCTTACTTCGCCGCCAGGAAACCCGCTTCCTTGATGATGTCCTTGTGGCGCGTTTCATCGGCCGTCAGGAACTCGGTCAACTTCTGGCCCGTGAGGAAATCGTTCTTGAGCGCGTTCTTCTCCAGATACTCCTTCCACTCCGGCGTGGCCACCACCTTCTGCATCAGATCCACGTAGTACTTCTGCTGATCTGGCGTGACACCGCCGGGCAGCATGAACACACGCAGCATCTGGTATTGCACGTCCAGCCCCTGCTCCTTGCAGGTGGGGATGTCACCCCAGCTTTGCGTGCCGGTAATCTTGTTCGTGTACTGCATGCGATCTGGCGCAAACACGCACAGCGCGCGATGCTCGCCGGCGCGCCACTGACCAATCGATTCGGAGGGGTTGTTGACGTTGGAGTCGATATGCTTGCCCGAGAGCTGCGTCGCCGCTTCGCCACCGCCCTTGTACGGGATGTAGATGAAGCGCACGCCGGCCTTGCGCTCGACCTGCGCGGTGATGATCTGGTCCTCGCGCTTGGAGCTGGTGCCGCCCATCTTGAGCTTGCCCGGCTGCTTCTTCGCCTCGGCAATGTAGTCTGCCGGCGTCTTGTACGGCGCCTCGGCGTTGGTCCAGAGCACGAACTCGTCCATCGCCACCATGGCCACCGGCGTCAGGTCGCGCCAGTTGAAGGGCAACTGGCTGATCATCGGCACCGTGTAGAGCGCGGACGAGGTCACCAGCAGCTTGTGCGCGTCACCTTTCGACGCTTTGGTGTCCATCAGCCCTTCGGCCCCGCTGGCGCCAGCCTTGTTCACGACGATCATCGGCTGGTTCATCAGCTTGTGCTTGGCGATGATGCCCTGGATGGAACGCGCCATCTGATCCGATGCCCCGCCCGCGCTGAACGGCACGACAACCTCGACCGGTTTGGTAGGCTCCCACGCGAACGCGGGGCTGGCCCACGCAACACCTAGCAACGAAGCGCACGCGAGCGCGCGTGCGGCATAACGCAACGTCATGGTCTGTCTCCTTTGGGTGGCGGCCGTGCGCTCTGTGGTGCATCGGCCTTGTAGTCGGGAGCGCCTCTGCTGGACGCTCTCTTCTTGCTGCTGCTTGAAACCTCAGGCCGCGCGCAGCGACGGCTGCGATGCTGCGGCGCGCAGGCTGTCCATGGCGGCCAGTACACCGCCTGCATGGTGCGGCACGCCCGCCAGTGCGAAGCCCATCTCCACGCCGGCCAGCGTGCCCATCAGCGTCAGGTCATTGAAATCGCCCAGATGCCCGATGCGGAAGACCTTGCCGGACAGCTTCGACAAGCCCTGCCCGAGCGACATGTTGAAGTGCTCGAGCACGATCTTGCGGAACGTGTCGGCGCTATGGCCTTCCGGCATCACCACGGCAGTCAGCGCCGGGCTGTACTCGGACGGGTTCTGGCACAGGATCTCGAGCCCCCATGCGTTGACGCAGGCGCGCGTGGCCTCGGCATGGCGGCGATGGCGCGCGAACACGTTCTGCAGGCCCTCTTCGAGCAGCATGTCGCACGCTTCCGACAGGCCATAGAGCAGGTTCGTGGCCGGCGTATAGGGCCAGAATCCGTTCTTGTTGGCTTCGATGATTTCATCCCAGCCCCAGAACGCCCTGGGCAACCTGGCCTTGGCCGATGCGGCGATCGCTTTCGCGCTGACGGCGTTGAACGAGATGCCGGGCGGCAACATCAACCCCTTCTGCGAGCCCGACACCGTTACATCGACACCCCATTCGTCATGGCGATAGTCAACCGAACCGAGCGAGGAAATCGTATCGACCAGCAGTAGCGCGGGGTGGCCAGCCGCGTCGATCGCGCGGCGCACCGCGGCGATGTCGGACGTCACGCCGGTCGAGGTTTCATTGTGGACCACGCAGACGGCCTTGATCTCGTGGTTGCGGTCCTCGGCCAGGCGCGCGCCGATTGCAGCGGCATCCACGCCATGACGCCAGTCGCCCACGATGAACTCGGCGTTCACGCCGAGCTTGTCGGCCATCTTCTTCCAGAGCGACGCGAAATGGCCGGTCTCATACATCAGCACCTTGTCGCCGGGGGACAGCGTATTGACCAGCGCGGCCTCCCACGCCCCCGTCCCCGACGCCGGATAGATCACCACGGGCTGGGTCGTTTGGAAGATCTTGCGGATATCGGCCAGCACCTTCTTGCCCAGTTGCTGGAATTCGGGGCCCCGGTGATCAATCGTCGGGTAATCCATCGCGCGCAGCACGCGGTCGGGCACGTTGGTGGGTCCGGGGATCTGCAGGAAATGCCGGCCACTGGGATGTGAGTTCAATCGGAGCATGTCGCCTCGTATCCTTATATTTGAATTTTGTATTCAAAAAACAGAGATGCACTGCGCGTCCGTCATGCGGGATAATGTTGGCGGACGCAAGTGCCTGCCTCTCCGCAATAAATCCTTATAAATCAATGGCTATCTGGATTTCATTGCACCGACTGCGTTGTTTCTGGCGCAACCTGATGCGCCAAATTGCAGTTCGAGCTTGCCCAAGATTAGGTTTTGAATACAATACTGTCAAGCCACACGATCCCTGATGAGCACAAACCCGACCACCCCTTCGCAAGCCGTCGACCGCCAGATCCTGCATGTGGCGGTGGCTCAGCGCCTGCGCACGATGATCATGGAGGGCGACCTCGCACCGGGCACGCGGCTCAACGAGCGCGTGCTGTGCGACTTGCTCCAGGTTTCGCGCACGCCGCTGCGTGAAGCCTTCAAGGTCCTGGCCGGTGACGGGCTGGTGACGCTGCTGCCGAACCGGGGCGCCGAGGTGGTAGTGCTGTCGCAGGAGGCGATCAACCACCTGTTCGAGATGATGGGCGCGCTCGAGGCGATGTCCGGCGAGCTGGCCTGCCAGCGCATCACCGATGCCGAGCTGAACGAGATTCGCGCGCTCCACTACGAAATGCTCGCTTGCCACGCGCGGCGGGACCTGCCCAATTACTACGCGCTGAACCGCCGCATCCATGACGCGATCAATGCGGCGGCGCGCAATCCGATCCTCGAGGAGACCTATCGACGCATCAACCTGCGCATTCAGGCGCTGCGCTTCCGCTCGAACTTCGATCAGGACAAATGGGACATGGCCGTGCGCGAGCACGGCGAGATGCTCGATGCCTTGTCGAAGCGCGATGGGGCCGCGCTGCGTGACATCCTGCGCGCGCACCTGCAGCACAAGCACGACGCGCTGATCGCCGAACTAGAACGCGCGCAGGACGCCGCCTGACCTGACGCGACACGCGCACCCGGTGCGCGTCATCGCATGGCCATGACGGCGTCTCCCAGCGCACGCAACCGGAGACATAGAAGTCCATGGCCTTGCCAACCACCCCCACGCCACCCGGCGTGCAACCGCTGCGCTTCATGCCCGGCGCGGCGGCACCCGCCCTGCAATCGCCGCTGTACCGGCGCCTGGCCGCCGAACTGCGCGGCGAAGTGTTGTTCGATAACGCCAGCCGTGGCCGCTATGCCACCGATGCGTCGATCTACCAGGTCATGCCGATCGGCGTGGTGGTACCGCGCGACGAAGCCGATGCGCGGCTGGCGCTGGACATCGCCCGGGACTTCAAGGCGCCGCTGCTGCCGCGCGGCGGCGGCACCAGCCAGTGCGGGCAGACCGTGGGCGAGGCGCTGGTCATCGACAACAGCAAGTACCTGAACCAGATCATCGACTTCGATCCGGTGGCGCGCACGGTGACCGTGCAACCCGGTATCGTGCTCGACCATCTGAACGCATGGCTCAAGCCCCACGGCCTCTGGTTCCCGGTCGACGTATCGACCGCCGCGCAATGCACGATTGGCGGCATGACCGGCAACAATTCGTGCGGATCGCGCTCGATCCAGTACGGCAACATGGTGCACAACGTGCTCGGCGTCCAGGCCATCCTGGCCAGCGGCGAGGACGTGCGCTTCGATTCCAACTGGCCGGCCGAGTCGGCGCCACACCGGGCCATTGCCGACGGCGTGCGCCGCATCGCCATGCGCGAGCGCGACGCCATCGCGCAGATGTATCCGACCGTGTTGCGCCGCGTGGGCGGCTACAACCTCGATATCTTCGCGCCGCACAGCGAGCGGCCCTATACCGCCGACGGCAGCGTCAATCTGGCGCATCTGCTCGTGGGATCGGAAGGCACCCTCGCCTATTTCCGCCACATCACGCTGCAACTCGCGCCACTGCCCAAGCACAAGACCCTGGGTGTGGTGAATTTCCCGACGTTCTATCAGTCGATGGATCTCACGCGCCATATCGTGGCGCTGAAGCCGGCGGCCGTGGAACTGGTCGATCGCACCATGATCGACCTGGCCCGCAACAACCCCGCATTCCGCCCCGTGATCGACCGCGCGCTGGTGGGCGAGCCGGAAGCGATACTGCTGGTTGAGTTCGCCGGCGAGGATCGCGCGGCCACGCTGCAGGGACTGGCCCGACTGGTCGAGCTGATGGCCGATCTTGGCCTGCCGGGCTCGGTGGTGGAAATGCCGGAGCCTGGTCCGCAGAAGGCGCTGTGGGAAGTGCGCAAGGCCGGCCTCAACATCATGATGAGCATGAAGGGCGACGGCAAGCCGGTATCGTTCATCGAAGACTGCGCCGTGCCGCTCGAGCATCTGGCCGCGTACACGTCCCGGCTGACAGAGGTGTTTCACAAGCACGGCACGCGCGGCACCTGGTACGCCCATGCCAGCGTCGGCACACTGCACGTGCGGCCAATCCTCGACATGCGGCGCGACGGCGCGGCCAAGATGCGCGCCATCGCCGAGGAAGCCGCCGCGATGGTGCGCGAGTACAAGGGCGCGTACTCGGGCGAGCACGGCGACGGCATCTGCCGCGGCGAATGGGTGGCCTGGCAGTTCGGCCCATCGCTGGCGCGCGCGTTCGAGGAGGTCAAGGCACTGTTCGACCCCGAGAACCGCTGCAATCCTGGCAAGATCGTGCGCACGCCAAAGATGGATGACACATCGCTGTTCCGTTTCCCACCGAGCTACTCGGTCAAGCCGATGCGGCCAGCGCTCGACTGGTCGGCATGGAACGTCACGCGGGACCCGGTCACCGAGGCCGAGAGCGCGCCGGGCACCGGCACCGATCCGGCAAACGGGCTGGCTGCAGCGGTGGAGATGTGCAACAACAACGGCCATTGCCGCAAGTTCGACGCCGGCACCATGTGCCCGAGTTACCGCGTCACACGTGACGAGCAGCACCTGACGCGTGGCCGCGCCAACACGTTGCGGCTCGCCCTGTCCGGTCAGCTTGGCACCGAGGGACTGCTCGACGTCGCGGTCAGGGACACGATGGACCTGTGTGTCTCCTGCAAGGGATGCAAGCGCGACTGCCCGACCGGCATCGACATGGCGAAGATGAAGATCGAGGTGCGCGCCGCCAACGCCAGCGCGGGCCGGCTGCGCGCGCGTGACAGGCTCGTGGCCTTCCTGCCGCGCTACGCGGGCACCGCCAGCCGGCTGCGCTGGTTGTTCAACCTGCGCGACCGCGTGCCCGGCCTGCCGCAACTGACTGAACGCCTGCTCGGCCTGTCGGCCAGACGCTCGCTGCCCCGCTGGCAATCGGCGTTCCTGCGCGATGACTACGTGTCCCGGCCCGTCGGCGGCAAGGAAGTCGTGCTGTTCGTCGATACGTTCAACAATCACATGGAACCGGAGAACGCGCGCGCGGCGCAACGCGTGCTCGAAGCGGCCGGATACACCGTGCATCTGTCCGGGGTTCCGGGCGAGCGGCCTTTGTGCTGCGGCCGCACGTTCCTGGCGGCCGGGCTGGTCGATGAAGCCAGGGCCGAAGCCCGGCGCGCGCTCGATACGCTATTGCCGTTCGTCTCGCGCGGCGTGGCCGTGGTGGGCCTGGAACCGTCCTGCCTGCTCTCCATGCGCGATGAATTCCTGCAGTACGGCTATGGCGACGCGGCGCGGCTGCTGGCGAACAATGCGTTCCTGTTCGAGGAGTTCCTGGTGCGCGAACATGCGGCCGGTCGATTTGCTCCCACGCTGAAGCCTATCGGCAGCACCGAGGCCCTGCTACATGGACACTGCCACCAGAAGGCGTTCGATGCCGTGCGGCCGGTGGAGCAGGTACTCGGCTGGATTCCGGAACTCAAGACCTCGCTGATCGAATCGTCATGCTGCGGCATGGCGGGCAACTTCGGATACGAGGCCGAGCACCACGAGGTGTCGATGAAGATGGGGGAGCTTGCATTGCTGCCGGCGGTGCGCGGCGCCGATGCGCGGACGCTGGTGGTCGCCGATGGCACAAGCTGCCGCCATCAGATCCATGACGGCGCCGACAGGCAGGCGCTGCACGTGGCACGGGTGCTGGAGATGGCACTTGGGGCGTGAACCCCGGTTGCGTGGCCCGATCGATAAGGCGGACATGACGCAGTAGAATCGCGTCTCTCCCGTCCACATCGATCGTTCCACGCAACATGGCAGTCACGCGAAGCAGCAAACAGGCAACCCTGATCGGGCTTGTCGCGGTCCTTTTCTGGAGCGCGATCGTCGGCCTGATCCGCGGCGTCAGTCAGAGCTTCGGCGCGACCGGTGGGGCGGCCCTGATCTACACGGTCGCATCGGCGCTGCTCTGGTTGACGGTCGGCCCGCCCCGGACGCGGGCGCTGCCTCGAATCTATCTGCTCTGGGGAAGCGTGCTGTTCGTTTCCTACGAGCTGTGCCTGTCGCTGTCCATTGGCTATGCCAATACCGGCAGGCAGGCCATCGAAGTCGGCATGGTCAACTATCTCTGGCCGTCCTTCACGATGCTGGCCGCCATCCTGTTCAATCGTCAGCGCGCCAACTGGCTGATCCTGCCAGGCTTTCTGGTGGCCCTGCTGGGTATTGCATCGGTGCTCGGTGGCGATCAGGGCCTGGACCTGCCGAGCATGGCCGCCAATATTCAGGACAACCCCCTCAGCTACGGCCTGGCCTTTGCCGGCGCAATGATCTGGGCGGGCTACTGCACGGTGACGAGCCGGTACGCACAGGGCAAGAACGCGGTCACGCTGTTCTTCATGCTGACGGCGCTCGCACTGTGGGGGAAGTATCTGTTCACGGACGGTGAAACGATGGTCCTCAGCATGACGGGCGCGATCTACCTGCTGCTGGCCGCCTGCGCCATGGGCTTCGGCTATGCCGCGTGGAACGTCGGCATCCTCCACGGCAATATGACAGTGCTGGCTGGCGCGTCGTACTTCATCCCGGTGTTGTCGGCCGCATTGGCCGCCACGCTGCTGCACGCACCGCTGTCGTTCGCATTCTGGAAAGGCGCCGCGATGGTATGCGCGGGATCCATCCTTTGCTGGATCGCAACACGTGGCAAGGGCGAGCGCGCAGCAATTTCGTCGGGTTCGGACAACCCGACTTAGAGGCGCGTATCCGGCAAGGCAGACGCATCACATGCGGGACTCCCGACAATCGGCAGGAGGTAGCGCCGCGTGCACGCGCACATGCGCCATGCACGACCGATGGATCACCCTGCGGGATATTTCACCCGGGTCGCGAGTGCGGCTTTTCCGGATGCCTGGCAATCCTGACTAGACTGGAACTGGAGCGGATAACACTCCACTACCTGCAACCTGAACACATCCGCAAGGATGTTCAAGAAGGGGGCACCATGCTACAAGCCAGTGAAATCCAGACACGTTTTTCGCATCTGCAGCGCACGGTCAGCGAGACATCGAAGACCATCCACGCCGATTCGGCGATTCCCAAGGACTTGATGAGCTGCATGGACGAGCTCGACAAGGAATGCAAGTCCGCGAAGAAGATCATGTCGTCCCGCAACGAGGGCCGCATCCGTCAGTGCGTCGATGATCTCGAACGGATGGGCGATCGCGCTGAACGCGTTTGCCACGATACCGACGGCCTCCACCATCGGGTCATGGATGCAGTCAGCGCCATGCACCTCGAGCTTGCCGACCTGAAGCGCGACATGCACGAAATGCACTGAGCCGCGAACGGCCGGGGCCTGGCCTGATCAGGTAAGGCTCCGCAAAGAGAAAAGGGCCGAGCCCTGCAATGCAGGACTCGGCCCCAGTCAGGCCACCCGGCAGGCCGTGCCACGATCCATCACTGCGGCACCAGTTCCAGCCTCTCCTTGCTTTCCTTCTCCACCGCCTTGCGCGAGTACAGCAGCGGGAAATACTCGCCCTTCGCCCACAGCGGCGCCAGATCGCGATAGTGCGGATTGGCCGGGTTGCCCGACTGGCCCGGTGTGTTCACCACGCGCGACGCATCCCAGTTGCCGACATCGACCACCATGCGGAACGACGCGCCTGCAGTGAGCTGGAAGTCGTTATTGCGATAGCTCGTATTCATCGGCGTGAACGATGACCCGCCGATCGGCCCCGCATTCACGTCGAACTGCTGGCGCTGCTGCGCGTCGAGGATCGCATGCAGCGGATGCTCGAACACCGCCGTGTGAAGCTTGCCCCATTGCCAGGTCTTCGGGTCAGGGCCCAGCCTCTTCTCGACTTCGACCATGGCCGACTTCAGCGAGGCCAGCATGACGTCGTTGCGCTTCTCGACGCTCATCCAGCTGTCAGGCCGCTCCAGCACGGCGATCACGCGGCTCGGATCGCCCGCGCCAATCAGCCGCGCAGCCTCCGGCGCGAGCGCGGCCCGCACCACCGCAGTACGCAGATGCTTGCTGAACCAGACCTCGAACAGCGCGGCGGGCGCGCTGTCGGCACGCTCGTTGCCATCCCAGCCGCGCAGCAGATCCAGCCCGCGCTGAATCTGCGCATCGCTGCTGGCGAGCGGCTTGAGCAACGTCACCATCCGCTGCGCGGGCAATGACACCGTGTCGTTCTGCCATGCCATCGAGTCCTCCACCGAACTGCGCGGATTGGCCGACACCAGCGCCCTGAGCCGACGTGCGCGCGAGCTTTCGGCCCATTCGTAGCCGACGCCGAGCTTGGCTGCCGGGTGATTGGGCGGGATCGTGTTCTCGTTGGCAGTGACCACGAATCCCGGCGCCGGATTAAACGCCCACGGCAGTTCGTCCATGTTGCGATAGCCGGCCCATTCGTAGCGTCCGTCCCCGGGCACCGGCATCAGGCCATCCCAGTTCGGCCGATTGACGGTCAATCCGCCCGGGAGCCAGCCGATGTTGCCGAAGCGGTCCGCATAGACCTGATTCTCGCCAGGAGCGCCCCAGCGGTTCATCGCCGCGCGGAACTGATCCCAGTTCTGGGCGCGCATGTAGTCCATCGACCCGAAGTACGGTGCCATGCCGAGGTCGAGCCACGCCGCGCGCAGCGCCCAGGCGCGGTTGTTCTTCGAGTCGGCATAGAGCACCGGGCCGTGGCGCGTGAAGTCGATCGTGACCTTGCGTGGCGTCGCCTCGCCACGCACTGCGATCTGCTCGGTCACCGTCTCCATCGGCTCCCAGCGGCCCTTGTACTTGTATTCGTGCGGCTGGGCGGGATCGGTCTCATAGGCATAGAGGTCTTCCTGGTCCATGTAGAACCGCGTCAGGCCGAAAGCAATCGTGCCGTTGTGACCGATGGAAATACCGGGCAGGAACGGCTCGCCTGCGCCGATTACCGACAAGCCCGGCGCATTCAGGTGGGAGATATAGCGCAGGCTCGGCGCACCGTGCGCGCGATGCGGATCGTTGGCCAGGATCGGTCGCCCCGTGGCGGTGCGGCTGCCCGCGATCACCCAGTTGTTCGACCCCAGGCTGCGTGCGGTATCGCTCGACGCATCGACCGTCGCATAAAGCTGGTCCACCGGGATGTTCTCGGCACGCGTGCCCGATTGCCACACGTCCTTCGGGAAGCGCGGCGCGGCCGTGGCAAGTTCGTACGCCTTGCGCAACTCGGCAGCGGGGACCGTGCACGGGTCGAGCCCGTCTGGCACCTTCGGCTCGATCTGCGGATCGAGTTCTCGGCGAACCCAGTCCGCCCGTACCGCGTTCGGCTTCGCGTAGCAGAAGATCTGCGCCCGGTCGATCTCGCCAGTGAGGTTCAACGTCAGCCCGTGATGACGGATACGCACGATATCCTCGGCACGCCAGCGCGACGGCTTGTAGTTGATCAGCTTGAACTCGGGAGGCAGCAGTTCCGGATGGACCTCGGTCTGCGCGATGTACGCATTGACGCCCGCCACGAAGGCCTCGGCCACACGCTTGGCATCCGATCCGTAGGCCAGCCATTCGCGGTACATATCGCCACGGAACAACACGGCGCGCGCCATGCGATCGCCTTCCACATAGGCCGGACCGAAGTCTTTCGCCATTTCGCCCAGCCCACGCTTGCGCCACAGATCGATCTGGAACAGCCGGTCCCGAGCGGCCACGAAGCCCTGCACGAAAAACGCGTCATAGAGCGTGTTGGCGTAGATATGCGGCACGCCCCAGCGGTCGATCAATACCGTTGCAGGCTTTTCCAGTCCGGGGACGGCGAACTTGTCCGGGCCGGCCGCCAGCGCGGGGGCGGTGGATGCGGCGGCAAGCCATGCCGCGGCGACGGCGGCGCGCCGCAGGGAACGGGTCGGGCGAAACATCGGATCTCCTCGTCGGATGCAGACCTGCGAGGATAGCGGAATGTGACGCTGTCGGCGACGCTGCGCCGCCGCAAATCATGCCGTCCGCGATGGCTTCCACGGCGTCAACGACGTAACATCGACGACATCAGTACACGTCGCGGCGATAACTGCCTGCTTCGGTCAGTCGCTGTAGTGTGGACTCACCGAGGATGCGCAGGAGCGCGTCCTGCACGCCAGCGGCCATGCCCTGCAGGCTGCCGCAAACGTAGATCGACGCACCCTGCTCCACCCACGCAGCGATCGTCGCAGCCTGCGCGGACACGGCGTCTTGGACGTAGCGCGGCATCGCGCCATCACGCGACCATGCATGGTCGACCCGCTGCAGCACGCCCTGCGATAACCACGCCTGGAATTCCTCTGCGTGGAAGTTATCGTGCGCAGCGGAGCGCTCGCCGAACAGCAGCCAGTTGCGGTGATGGCCCGCCTCCGCGCGCGCCTTGATCACGGCACGCAGGCCCGCAAGGCCAGTACCGTTGCCGATCAGGATCAGCGGCCGCCCGTCTTCGGGCGGATGGAAGCTGCGATTGGTGCGGACGCGCAGCGCGATCGACGCGCCCTCGCGCGCGAATTCTGTCAGCCAGCCAGAGGCGAGACCAAGCCGCCCATCGGCATGACGGGTCTGACGTACCAGCAATTCCAGCCGGCCATCGGCGGGCAGCGATGCGATCGAGTACTCGCGGTGCGGCAGCGCGGGCAACGCGTCGACCAGTCGCTGGGGCGTGAATCCGGTCAATATATCCAGCTGGCTATCCGGCAGCAGCAGCCGCGTGGCAAACGCCTCGGACAAGGTCATCGGACGACTGTCGCAACGGACCGACGCGGTTCCGTCGAGCGACAGGCGAGCCAGCAACCGGTCTACGACGTCAGGCGGCTGGCATGGACCAATCTCGGCAATATCGCCGGCGCGCCATGCCAGTTGCGACGCGTCCTCGGGCTCGAGCGCCAGATGAAAGGCAGCCTCGCCCTGGCTGCCCGGATTGAGCAGCCTGCGCTCCACCAGCCGCCAGCGGCCATAGCGCGGGCGTTCCCAGTCCGCGATTTCCGCACCGCCGCTCAACGCGGACAAGTGGTTCTGCCAGTGGCGCAACGCGCCGGGGTCGCCGTTGTCGACCTCGACCCTATCGAACAATGGCTGTGCATGATGGCTCTCCAGCCACCCCGACAGCGCGCGACCGAACGCGCAGAAGTGCGCGTAGCTGCTATCGCCCAGCGCAAGGACGCCATAGCGCAACTGGCGCAGCGCATCGGGCGTGGTGCCGGCCAGCAAGCGGCGCGCGAACCCCGACGCCATGTCGGGCGCATCGCCCTCACCCGTGGTGCTGACCAGGAACAGGGCCTGATCGCACGCAGCCAGACGCGCACCATCGAGTTCGGCAAAGGACACGAGTTGCACCGGGCGACCCGCGCCTTGCAATGCGCGGGCCGTTTGCACGGCGAGCTGTTCGGCAAAGCCGGTCTGGCTTGCGTAGGCGACGAGCGTCGGACGCGCGTCTTCGCTCGCGTCATCACTTGCGACATTGGCAAGTGCGGCACGGGCGGCACGGTGGCGGCGATGCCCGTCGAGCACGCCCCAGCAGAAGCCAACGTACGCGATGACCACGCCGGCTGCCATGGCATCGCGACCGTGCGCGAGCACGGACAGCGCCACACCGGTGACAAGCATTGCCCACGGTAAGAAACGCATCATGTTTGCATCGCGGCGAACGCCGGGGTGACCCGCTCATCGAAGCCGTGCGGCGTGCGCACCAGGAAGCGGGCGGCCAGGCCCTGGCGCGTGGCGAAAGTGATGCCGGCTTCTGGCCCGAGCACGGTCAGTGCGGTGGACAACGCGTCTGCCATCATGCATTCGCGATGAAGCACTGTGACAGACGCCAACGCATGCGCGGCCGGGTAGCCGGTGCGTGGATCGATCGTATGCGCGTACCGCCGCCCATCGTGTTCGAAGTAGCGGCGGTAGTCGCCCGACGTGGCGATCGACAGGCCGAGCAACGCCACCAGCGTACGTCTGATCCCGCCCGCAGCAGTGGCAGATGCCGAGGGGGACTCCAGTTCGATCCACCACGGCATCCCATCGGGCTTCAGCCCCTGGCCGCGCAACTCGCCGCCGATCTCGACCAGATGATGCGGCACGCCCTGGGCCAGGAGATAGCGCGATACCGCATCGACGGCAAACCCCTTCGCGATCGCGCAGAAATCGAGTGACAGTCCGCCCGGCTGGCGCGCGCGACGCGCCGATGGGTCGATCTCGATCCGTTGCCAGCCGCAATGCTGGCGCGCCCGTGCCACGTCATCGGCCGTAGGAGCGGTGTGCCGTTTGCCAGCCGGGCCGAAGCCCCAGAGATCGACGAGCGGGCCGGCACTGGGATCGTAGGCGCCACCGCTGTCGCGCGCGGTGTCCAGCGCCGCCTGCAGGACCGTGAAGCAATCCTCGGGCAGCGTGACCCAAGCACTGGCGTCGGCCCGATTGAGACGGCTCAGGTCCGATATCTCGGACCAGTTGCTCATCTGCGCGATAACCTCGTCGAGCACCGCGCGGATGCCTGCCTCCAGGCCGCCGCCGTCCTGCCCGCGCGCCAGCACGGCGCGGACAGCCCAGGTCGTCCCCATCGTCTCGCCCGTCCATTGCGCGATCGAGCCTTGCGGCTCGCGAACGGGCGGGGGCAGGTCCAGCGTGGCGGGGATAAGAACGCGATTCATCGGCGATTTCGTAGCGGCCGTCTTACTGCGGCAGCACTTCCACCGTCACCGCGTAGGTAACGCGGCGAGCCGTGGCGGGCTTGACCGATGTCTTCTGGTCGCGCAGTTCGGCTTCCATCCAGTACATGCCGGCAGCTGGCCACTTCACCGAGAACTTGCCGTCGGCGTCGGTGGTCGTGTCGAACTCGTTGAGACGATCGCGATAACGAACGCCGCCCGGCACCACGGAAACCGTCTGGTTGGCGGCCGGCTTGCCGTCGAGCAGAAGGCGGAAGCTGGCCGTCTCGCCTGCGGCGAGGTCGTTCGGATGGGTGATCGGCGCAAGCTCCAGGCCGCGTCCGGTGGTCGTCAATGCCTGCTTCGACGGCTTGCCGCTGGTGACATACGATTCCACGCGGCTGGCCATCTCGGTCACTTGCAGTTCCTGCGCATTGGCGGGGACGTTCGCGGCCAGGGCATCGGCGGCACCGCGCCAGCGCTTGGTCTGTCCGTTCTCCTTCCAGCTCGCGAACAGGCCCTGGTTGACCACGGCAATACGGTACGTGCCCTGCTGCGCCAGCGGCACGTCGAACGTGCTGCGGTACTTGCCAGTCGACGCATTCTCGGGCTTCACCGCCGCGCCATCGGGGCCGGTGACCACGAGGTTGTCCAGACGCATCGGCATGTGTTCGAAGTAGAACAGGTCGTTGGACACCGCGGCGTCCACGGTCACCCACTGGCTGCCGCCGGACAGCACGGTGGTGGACGGCAGCAACCACTGGCGGTGGGCATGAGCGGCCAACGGCGCCAGCGCAGCAAGCGCGAGGACTGCTACGCGGGTGGAAAGTCGGGTGGAGAAGCGGGCAGGCTTGTTCATCGTCAGGCTCCGGTCAGATCAGTTCAATGCGTTTGCGGTGATTGGCGCGGCTCACGGCTTCAGGTCGACAGATACGCCGCCGAGCTCATGCTCGCCCTTGGCGCCCGCGCTTTGCGCGGCCTTGGGCGGCCATGCGAACGGCACACGCACGAGTTCGCGTCCGCCCACTTCGCGCGCGGCTTCCACCACGAGCTGGTAATCGCCGGCAGGCAGCTTGCCCAGCGGCGCCTTGCCATCGCTGAACGTCAGCGCGTGCTCGCCGGGAGCGCGCGTGGCACCCGATACGCCATCGGCCGGAAGCTGCATGTCGCGGCCGGTCTTGCGCCACCACTGGCGCATGTCCTTGAGCCACTTCGTGCCCTGGCTTTCCTTGTTCTTCGCGTCGTACCAGACCGCCAGCGTCGTCACCGGGCTCTGGTCGGCACGCTCGATCCACATGGATACGTAGGGGCGGTGGTACTCGGCCACGTTCAGGCGGGGAATCTCCACCTTGACGTTCATGTCGGCGGCCATGGCGGGTGCCAGCGGCGCTGCGGCAAGGCCGGTTACGGTGACGGTCAGGAGTCGGCGCATGTCGAAACTACCTTTCTCGGTTGCGAATCAGTGAATGAACAGGATGGCCAGCAGCAGCGGCACAACGAGGCCCGCGCCCACCAGCGGCCACGTGGCCATGCGGCCCCCGGCATGAAGCTTGAGCAGGAACAGCCCGGTGACGCTGAAAATCAGGCAGGCCAGGGCGAATATGTCGATGAACCAGCTCCAGGCATGGCCCGTGTTGCGGCCCTTGTGCAGGTCGTTGAAGTAGGAAATCCAGCCCCGCGATGTCACTTCGTACTGGACCTCGCCGTCTTCGAGCGCAACGCTGAGCCAGGCATCGCCGCCGGGGCGTGGCAGGCCAACGTAGATCTCGTCGGCGGACCATTCGGCCTCGCGTCCTGCGGCGTCGATATCCATCGTCTTTGACAGCCAGTCAGCCAGCACGCGCGGCACCGGTCCCTTCTGGTCTTTCTGGTCCTTCTGGTTTCCCGCCGATGCGTTCGCGGGCGCGGCGCGCTTCAGCGCATCCAGCAGTTCGCGCGGCGCAGTCTCGTGGCGCGTGACGAGCGAAGGCGAGGCCTCGATCTGCCCCGCGTGATTGAGCGTGAATCCCGTGACGGCGAACATCAGCATCCCGATCAGGCAGATCGCGGAACTGATCCAGTGCCACTGGTGAAGATGCTTGAGCCAGAAGGCGCGGCGCTGCTGGCTGGAAGCTGGCGTGGATTCGGTCATCGGGGATGTTCTGGGCAAGCGTGCATGGCTGGCGGAGAGGCTGCCGCATCGGCGGCATGGCGAGGACACCACACTCGCGCGGGAAAAACGAAAGAGATGGTAATAGTTCTCATTTAAAAGAACAACCATCTGAAAGGCTTCGGATCGGGCTCGTTGATTACGGTTCGTTACGCGTCACTCTCAAAACCCCTAACAACGTGCTGCACAGCAAAACATAAAGCGGCGCGTGCGCCACTATTTCCTATCAGTGGTATTTCCCGATCAAGTTTGACGATGACGCCGCCGTTATGGCCGGTCAGAGAGGACGCGCGAATACAAACCATACAAAGGCATGAAAGCGCCCCAATCAACAACCGATGCGAACGGAGGATAAGGATGTTGCATAACCTGAGCCTGAGAAAGAAGCTCATGCTGCCGCTGGTGCTGAGCTGGACCTGCCTGCTGGCCATTACGCTGTGGAATGCATGGCAAATGCGAGACCTGCGTCTGCGGGATCGAGAACTGACGCTGCAACAGGTCACTGACACCGCCAACTCGGTCGTGGCCGAGTACGAAGCCATGGCGCGCGCAGGCAAGTTGAGCGCCGAGGAAGCCCAGAAGCAGGCGCTCGACCGCGTGCGCGTGATGCGTTTTGGCGGCGATGGCTACTTCACCGTGATGAGGTCCGACGCTGTCGTTCTGATGCACGCGATCAAGCCCGAACTCGATGGCAAGAACATGTCGGAGATGAAGGACCCTAACGGCGTCTATCTGTTCCGCGATATCGCGCAGATCGGCAAGACCGCCGGCAAGGGCTTCCTTGAATACGCCTGGCCCAAGCCAGGGGCCGAGGCGCCGCAGCCCAAACTGAGCTATGTGCTGAACTTCAAGCCGTGGGACTGGAACTTCATCGCCGGTTTCTACATGGATGACATCCAGGCCGAGTTCCGCGCGTCGCTCTGGAAAGCGCTCGGCTGGCTGCTGGGCGTGGGCGCGCTGATGACCGTGGTGATGGTGCGCGTTTCCGCCAGTCTGCAGAAGCAGCTTGGCGGCGAACCATCGCTGACCTCGGAGATCGCCGCGCGCATCGCCGAAGGCGATCTTGCTTCGCACGTGAACGTGGCGCCGAACGATCGGGAAAGCGTGCTGTTCAACATGCAGCAGATGCAGGGGCGGCTGACGGGTGCCATCGGCCAGATTCGCGGTTCGGCGGATGCGATCGCAGGCGCCGCCAAGCAGATTGCGGCCGGCAATGTCGACTTGTCACGCCGCAGCGAGGAACAGGCAGCGTCGCTCGAACAGACCGCGGCCAGCATGGAAGAGCTGACCGGCACGGTTCGCCAGAGTGCTGACAACGCCCGCCAGGCGGCGCGGCTGGCCGAAGGCGCTTCGGAGATCGCTGTACGCGGCGGAGCGATCGTGCACCAGGTGGTGGACACGATGGGCGAGATCAAGGCGGCGTCCAGCAAGGTGGTGGACATCATCGGCGTCATCGAGGGCATCGCATTCCAGACCAACATCCTGGCGCTGAATGCGGCGGTGGAAGCCGCGCGCGCCGGCGAGCAGGGACGCGGCTTTGCGGTGGTGGCCGGCGAGGTGCGCAGCCTGGCCCAGCGTAGCGCCACGGCGGCCAAGGAGATCAAGGGATTGATCGACAACTCGGCACAGCGTGTCGAGGATGGCTCAGTGCTGGTCGAAGACGCAGGCAAGGCGATGGGAGAAATCGTCGAGGCCGTGAAGCGCGTGACCGACCTGATGGGCGAAATGCGCGCGGCCACCGAGGAACAGACCGGCGGGATCGAGCAGGTCAACCAGGCAGTCTCTCAGATGGACCAGATGGCGCAGCAGAATGCGGCGCTGGTGGAAGAAGCAACCGCCGCCGCCGCCTCGCTCGAGGATCAGGCCGATGCACTGCACCGCGCCGTCGGCCAGTTCAGACTGGCGGGTGCGATTTAGGAAGTGCCTTTGGGGGAGCACGCCGCACGCGATTCAGATGCGGGCGGTTCGCTCCTCTCTCCAGCCTCGCGGGAGAAGGGAACACCGATGGGACATGCTGACGACTCATCCCCCGCCCGCTTCCTCGCAACAAAAAACGCCGCCCACGAGGGCGGCGTTCTTGCATCGATTGACGACTCGCTGACAGGTTACTTGCTGTTCGTGTTGTTCATCGCCGAGAACTGCTGGGTCAGGTAGTCCTTGGTGCGGTTCATCTGCGAGACAGCCAGATCCAGCGCCTGGAACTGCTTCTGGACGCGCTTGATATTGGCATCGATGTGCTCCGACATCGAGTCATAGCGCTTGCCGAGATCCTTCACGCTCCGTTCGATACCCTTGGTCGCGGAGGTCAGCGGGCCGTTGGTACCCGTCATGGTATCCACCGCTTCAGACAAGCGGCGCGCGATCCCACCCTTCGTGCCGTCGCCGCTGAACAGCGCGGTCACGTCAGCCAGGTTTCCGGCCAACGCGGCATCCAGCTTCTTGGTGTCGACCGACATCGTGCCGTCCTTCTGCAACGTCACGCCAAGCTGGGCCAGCGTTGTCGCGGCGCCGTCGCGCATCCCGGCTTCGGGGGTGTTGAGTACCGAGCGCAGCGTCGACTGGATACCGCGCAGCACGCCGTCGCCGGTCAGAGCCGCCTTGGTACCGCTCGAAGGCTGTCAGCTGCTTGGTGGCCGACTGGAGGTTGTTGTAGGCCGTGGCCAGCCCCTGCACCGCGGCCTTGATGCTGTCGAGATCCTGCGTCAGCGTCATCGACGTGGTGCCCGTCTTCTTGAGCGTCATCGTGACGCCCTGCGCGGCATCGGTCACCACATTGCTGGCGCTGGTGATGGCGATATCGTTGATGGTCAGTTGCGCATTCGTGGCACGCACCACTTCCTTCATGCCGCCGGGTTGCGGGCCGGCCACCGGATCGTATCCGGCAAGCGCCTGCAGTTCCGGTGAGGAACCGGTGATGCGCATGCTCATCGCCTCGCCGGTCTTCTCCGAATTGAGCACCAGACGATAAGGCGTGCCGCTGCCGTCGTTGATGATGCTGGCCTTGACGCCCATATTGGCCTTGTTGATCGCATCACGAATCCCTTGCAGCGTCTGGTTGCTGCTGTCGATCGTCACGGTCTTGGCGGAGTCGGCGGTCGGCGTGAACGTCGGGTTCACGTATGTGCCGTACGTCGGCGATGCCGGGTCGGCGTCGTATCCGCCCGTCACGCCGAACTCGAAAGTCAGCGTGCCAGTGCCGATGACCGCATCCTGCTTGAGCTGGCCAGCGCCCGCCAGAGATTGGGCCTGCGCCAGGCTCTTGACGTTTACGTTGTAGTTGCCGGCAATCGCATTGACGCCAGTGGCGACGGTCATCACATCGCTGTTACTGACTTGCGCCTTGACGGCGCCGAACGTGTCGAGCTTGGCAAGGGAGTTGGCGGAAGCCTGAAAGGCCGACAACATGCTCTTGATCGTGCCATATCCGGATAGCTTGGCCTGGTAGGCCGTATTCTGGGTCTCCAGCGCTTTCAGCGGCAGGCGTTCCGCCGTCGCCAGCTGATCGAGGAGCGTGCCCAGTTGCATGTTGGAGCCAATGCCGAGGAAATCGAGTGCAGCCATTTTCTTCAGGTCCTTCGCCGTGCGTAACTTCGATGTAATTCACCCAGACAGGCAAATGAATGTCTTTACATCCAAGGTTTACGGCGCTCGAAAGTGGCTCTTTAGCGTTTTTCGTACAAAGTTGATACAAAGCCGATACACAAAGAGCGGCAAGACGCCGTATGTGAGCGTTTGCTCACGCTCTATGGCTTGATAGGGAGGGGGAACGTCTTCAGACGTCGTCTGTGTGCTGAAGCGCAGCCAGACAGAAGGTGGCGACGGTGTCCGCCATCTGCTCGACGGCCCCGGGGGCCGCCGAAATGGCCCGGAAGCGGTCGTGCGTGGCCGTCAGGGTGGCCAGACCATGCGCGGCCGTCCAGACACAAAACGCCAGTTGTTCATGTGTCAGCGCGCCGGGTTCACGTCCGCCCAGACACGCAACGACGGTTTCTCGCACCCGATCGAACGAACCGGACGAGGCTTCCTGCAGTTCGGGGTATTCGTCACGGCGTTCTATCGCCGGGCCGAACATCAAGTGAAAGCGCGCCGGGTACATGTGCGCGAATTCGGCGTAACCGACCAGCAGCGCGCGCAGCTTGTTGGCCGGGGTATCGCGCGGAATCAGGCGCGCGCGGTTGCCCTGGAAGGCGCCCAGTTCCCGGAACGCCTGCGCGGCGATGGCCGCAAGCAGGCCGTTGCGGTCCTGGAAATGGTGTGCCGGCGCGCCCGGCGACACGCCGGCCAGCTTGGCGGCTTCGCGCATGCTCATCGCCGCGATGCCTTGCGTATCGAGCAAGTGGAGTCCCCACGCAATCAGCGAGGCGCGCAGGTCGCCGTGATGCCATTGTCCGGCGGGCTTGGTCGTGCCACCCGCCACCTTGCGCGTACCACCCTTGCGCCCGCCGTTCTGTTTCGTGCCGCCTTCGTTCATCCCTCTCGCTATCCCGCTATCCCGCTACCCAGTTGCCATGGAAGCCGAACGGCACGCGCTGCGGCAGCTCGACGGTTGCCAGCGGACCGCGCGCGACGTGCCGCGCATCGAACACCAGCAATTCGCTACATTGTGCCGCAGCCCGCCACACCACCGCCAACAGCCAGCCATCGCCCTCGCCGCCATGAGCGCCACCACCCGGCGCGAACACCGGCTCGGACGTGATATCGCCCCGCGGCAGCCAGTAGGCGTCGCGCGTGCCGTCCTGCATGTCCAGGTGCATGATGCCGTTGAGCGCGCCTTCGCCGTACTCGGGATGCGACGCGGCGAACCATCCGTGCCGATAGCGGAAACCCGAAACGCGGTCGTCGATGCGCGGAAACTCGCCCGCCGTATCGTCGAGCCGTTCGGCGGTGAACCGGCGTATGTCCGACGCAAGATCGAACGTCCAGCGCGTCAGGTACGCCTGCTGCCGGGCGGGATCTCCTGGCGATCCGTCGGCGTGGGGGAACAAGGGTGGTTCGTCGTAGACCATGACGTCCGCCAGAATGCGTTGTCCCCCCTCGCCTTCCTCCCACGCGTTCATCACATGGAACACATAGCAGGCAGGGCCCTCGAACCACCGCACGTCGTCAGCGCCGCCACCACGCGGCAGGACGCCGATCATGGCGGGCTTCTCTGGCTCCCATGCATAGCCAGGGCCGCCGCGCTCCACGCGCGCAAGGCTGCCGGTCAGCGGCAGCACGGGGATCAACAGATGACCCGGCGTGGCCATGAAGTCGTGGATCATGCTCGGGTACGGCGCCTGCAGACGCGCGTAATGCGTCAGGCGGCCCTGTGCATCGATCGCACCAACCTGCACGCCCGGCGTGAGCTTGCCGTCGGCGTTGTAGCCGAAGAACAGTAGTTCGCCAGTGCGCGGGTCGGTCTTCGGATGCGCGGTGAACGGCCCCTTCAGCGGGCCGTATTCCATATATCCAAGGGTGTCGATCGCGCGCGGCGTCACAGCAGTGGGCAGGTGCGCTTCCTCGAGCGCCAGCAGCGCGCCGCCGTGCCAGATGATGTTGGTATTGGCCACGCCGCCATCGCTGCCCGACCACTCCGGCGCATCGGGCAACTTGCCGGCGAAGGCGCGGAATAGTGGACGCCCGGCACGATCCTCGTCACGCCACTTGGGCGTGCGCACCCAGCGGTTGCGGTAGGACACGCGCCCATCGTCGATGGCGAACACATGCACCATGCCGTCGCCACCGAACCAGTGCGCCTCGGGCTGCGGAAAGCGCGGGTTCGGGCCGATGCGATACAACGTGCCCTGCAACCCCGCTGGCAACACGCCACGCACGCAGAGATCGCTTGCATCGACTTCCTGCGTGACCGGCGCGAAGTTATCCACCTCACTCACGTCGCTCACGTCACCCGCTGCACCTTCCACTTCGGACAAGCTGTCTTCCATGCACGCCCCCGTAACTAAACAGTGAATAGTTTGGGAAGTATCGGTGGCAAGTGCCAAGAGGTCAAGGAAGGATTCGGCGAAGGCCGCTGACCGCACATCCCATGACTTTGACGAGTGTCAACTCTCGGCCGCGCCAGCCTGGCCTAGACTGACTGGATCACCGCCCGCGAGGCTGCGGGCGGCCTTTCAGGCCAACCAGAAGGAGTCTCGACATGGCAGGCATGCAAGCTGCGGTTTTTCAGGGGCCCGGCAAGATCGTGCTGCAGGAAAAGCCGATCCCGGCCGTCGGCCCCACCGACGCACTGATCCGCATCACCACCACCACAATCTGCGGCACCGATATCCACATTCTCAAAGGCGAGTATCCGGTAGAGCGGGGCCTGACGATCGGTCACGAACCGGTGGGCATCATCGAGAAACTCGGCAGTGGCGTGACCGGTTATCACGAGGGTCAGCGCGTCATCGCGGGCGCGATCTGCCCCAGCTTCTACTCCTACGCGTGCCAGGACGGTTGCGCCTCGCAGGACGGACAAGGCCACTCGCACGGCTACAAGCCCATGGGCGGCTGGCGCTTCGGCAATACGATTGACGGCACCCAGGCCGAGTACGTGCTCGTGCCGGACGCGCAGGCGAACCTCGCGCCCATCCCCGACGGGCTGACCGACGAACAGGTATTGATGTGTCCCGACATCATGTCGACGGGCTTCTCCGGCGCGGAGCACGCCAATATCAAGATCGGCGATATCGTTGCCGTGTTCGCGCAGGGTCCGATCGGACTGTGCGCGACGGCTGGCGCCCGCCTGCGTGGCGCTTCGCTGATCATCGCCGTAGATGGGATCGATGACCGCCTGAACATCTCTCGCCAGATGGGTGCCGACGTTACGCTGAACTTCCGCAATACCGACGTGGTGCAGGAGATCCTGCGCATTACGGGCGGCCGTGGCGTCGACGCGTCGATCGAAGCACTCGGCACGCAGGCCACCTTCGAATCGGCCCTGCGCGTGCTCAAGCCCGGCGGCACGCTGTCGAGCCTTGGCGTCTATTCCAGCGACCTGAAGATTCCCCTGGACGCCTTCGCGGCCGGTCTGGGCGATCACCGCATCATTACGTCGCTGTGCCCGGGCGGCAAGGAACGGATGCGCCGACTCATGAACGTGATCGAAACGCAGCGGATCGACCTCGGGCCACTGGTCACGCACCGCTTCAAGCTCGCCGATATCGAGGCCGCCTACGACCTCTTCGGGCACCAGCGCGACGGCGTGCTCAAGGTAGCCATCACGCCTTGACGCCCGGCAGGCGCCCTGCCTGCCAAACCCGCCAGTTCCACAAGCCAGCCCCGGGCGTGTTACGTGACACGTAACACGCCCGGGGTTTCTTTTGGCGCGCCGGCGCGGCTTTTACGTGCCTGCGCGTATGGAATGCTTCTTGCGGTCTGATTGCTCGCAGTCAAATAACTACAGAAACAAAGGGGAGCAATCATGAGGGCAACGGTGGTCGAATTTCGCCCGCTGGTCGGGCTTGGCATCCAGCGGATTCTCAATCGTATTGCAGACGTGGACGACAGCAGCGTCATCACGCCACGGCCAGAGACCCCGTGTTCTCTGCACGGTACCGAGTTACTGGTACTTGGCGCCTTGCCGCGCGGCGCCAATATCGACATGCACCAGTTGCTGGAAACCGCATCGGCCGTGCGCTGCGTGCTGTTCCTGGCGCATGGCGGCGAAGTCCAATGGATGCCGCCCAACCCGTTCGCGCCGCTATTGTCGTGGCTGCCCGAACACGCGAGCGCCGTTGAGATCGAATGTGCGCTACGCGCCTTGATCGCCTGCGCGCATGCCGGAATTCACGCGCTGGCGCCAGCGCTGCCGATTGCGCCGGCTACCCCGATTGCCGTGCCAACGCCGGTAGGCGTCCACGGCAGCACGCGGGTGCCGGCATACATTTGCGAAGCGCGGCTGCTCAGGCTGACCCTGCGCCAGTACGAGGTGCTCGTACTGCTGTCGCGGGGACTCTCGGTGAAGTCCATCAGCAGGCAACTACGTATCTCCGTCCCGACCGTGAAAAGCCATACGTTGCAGCTCTATCGGCGGCTCGCGGCCAAGAACAAGTCGGAGGCTGTCTTCATGGCGCGCGAGAAGGGCGCCGCACTGGCGACCGTCTCGTCCGATCCATGACACCCGTTACCGCTCAACCGATGACATGCAGGCCATGCGTCACGGATACACGACCAGCATCGGCCTGGCGTGACGATGCGAAGCCGGCAGAACGGGCGGTAAGGGTTGGCTGGTGAGCGCGCCGCTTGCTCCAGCCGACTTCACCACCGTCACGGGCACGGAAGTCTTGCGCATGATGCGCGAGGTAAGTCCGGCGCCGAAGCATGCCTTGATTCTCGACCACAGGTTCACGCCGATCACGATGCCATCGCAGTTCAAAGCCGTCGCCGCGCTAGCCACCGCTTGCGCCGGGCTGCCGACGCCAATCATCGCGGTATAGCGCACGCCGGAATCGTCGAGGATATTGCTCGCCTGCTCCAGCGCGCACTCACCATCCTGGGATTCCTGCTCGCGCAATGCCGCAAGCGAGTGAAAGGCGCTGGCCCGCGAATGCTCCAGCGGCGGCTGCACGTTCAGCAGCACCACCTCGGCCACGCCGCTCTCTCGATACAGGAACGCCGCATAGCGCACCGCGTCGAGCGCGCATTCCGAGCCATTCACCGGCACTAGTATCTTGATCATGATCTCCTCGGTCCATCCGTATCCCTGACTCAAGGGTAAGCATGTGCTTATAGATAGCGGATCAAAGGATGGCTGCCCGCAGTAAAAATCCTGTCAAAATTTTCCCGCCGCTGGGCGACCTCATCTCTCCCGGAACGCTCACCCGCCATGGCTGAGCCAAATTGCATGCGGACAATGGGTAGAGATTGGTTCTCGCATTACACTTTGCCCAATCAATAAGGCAATCCGCCAGATCCATGGACGATACCGACCGACAACTCATTGCCCTGCTGCGGGATGACGCCCGCATGCCCGTGGTAACGCTTGCCAGGAAGCTACGCGTGGCGCGCGCCACGGTGCAGAACCGCCTGGCAAAACTGGAGAGCGAGGGGACGATCGTCGGCTACACGATCCGGTTGCGGCCCGAGGCCGAGGCGTTCCGCATCCGTGCCATCATGAGCATCGAGATCGAGGGCAACCACAGCGAGGACGTGCGGCGTGAATTGCGCGGTCACCCGAACGTCGTGGCGCTGCACACCACCAACGGCCGCTGGGACCTGATGGCCGAACTGCGCGCGGATACGCTGGAGGCATTCGACCGCATCCTCAGTGCCATCCGCCTGATCCCGGGCATCGCCAATACAGAGACCAGCATCCTGCTTTCGACGCTGAAGCTATAGGTGCCTGCCAGATCCAACCTCAATCCACTGCCTCGGCAAGCGCTGCGTCGAACATGGCGGCGGTGAGCCCAAGCAGCAGTGCAATGGCAGACGCGATAAACCAGCGTACGGTCCTGCGATACTCGGACACCTCGTCGTCCTCGATGCGCAACGCGCGGAACAGCGACAGAATCTGGAGCGCCACGGCGGAGACTAGGCAAAGCGCGGCGAACAACGCGCGGACGCTCCACTTCCCGGGGCTCTCGAAGCCCCAGAAACGCCAGAAGGCCAGCGAAAAACCCAGCAGCACCGTAATAGCCGTGATGATGCCCTGGCGATAGCCGGCCGGCACCATCTGCGGTTTGGGGCGGCCAACGGCGTCATCGGCGTCTTTCACGGACTCAGGCATTGATGGCCTCCAGGATTTGCGTTGGCCCAGTTGCTTGATGCCCTGTAGTCTAGCCCGCGCAATCGCCATGAGCGGCGCTCCCATCTTGTCGGATCAGACTCTGCCACTGCAGCATCGAACGCGCGGCCGTGCCTTCGCGTACACCGCCACGGGCAGGCTCCCGCCTGATGTGTAAATCGGTTTGACTTCGCGGCCTCCGTGGCAGATTGTGAGGAAGGCCGAGCTCCCTCCCTTGAGCGGAACCTGTACGTTCCGCTCACCCCCATCCCTGACACACAGTCGATGCTGGCGCTGACTGCCGGCCATCCTTTTTGTGGATGGCTCGAAGCGTGTTCAGTCGAAGCAGCAGTCACGTCCGCGTCGCGCAGGCCGGTATCCGTGGAAGGCGCCGTCCCATCCCAGCATTGCTGCAGCAATCGCTGCGGCAGGTCGTCGCAATACGTAGTGAAGAAGGAGCTGCTGATGCATCCCAGAGCCTACCTGCCCATCACTTTGGGGCAACCGCTGGCTGTCGGCGCCATCGCGCTGATTGCAGGCGCTGCCGCTTACGCCCAACCCACCGCCACACCGGAGCAGAAGTTCCCACCCGGCTATCTCGAAGCCGTCTCCACCGGCTACGAGAACGGCCAGACCTCCACCTCACCATCGCAGCCCGGCCAAGCCGTGACCGGACCGGCGGCACCACTGTCACAGGCATCGTTCCTCGTCCCGCCGACGCAGGCAACAACGACGTCCACCCAATCTCAGAAGAACAAGAAACACCACTGAAGGTAGTGTGAAAGATCGATGCGTTCCGGCCAGGTGCGCATCGACACAGGTAGACCTTTCCGTATCGCGCAATCCTGGGATCGCAGAACACGGGCTCCAAATCTCAATTAATCCATCGCATTAAGAATTGCCTTGCCTGAAATAACGTTTCGGGCTCCGGGCCTTGTCACTTTACGGTGAAGGAAGTGCCGGTCGACGGCTTCTGGTCAGTCAGTGTCTACAACGCCGAAGGCTATCTCCAGAAGAACCCGGCCAACGCTTACACCCTGGCCCCCACAAGTTCCCGGAAGCCCAACCGGCGGAGTGATCTACACCGAATCCGCCTGTGCCCGCAAGCCACCTGCCGAAGGGGAGACAACGGGTACTGGCACATGGCTAAATGAAGCCATCGTGAATTGACCCCACGATGCAACCATCTCGCCCGCGATCCCCCGATTTCGCGGGCGTTTTTTTTGCCATATTTCTGGCAATTCAAATTGACTGGTCGCAGATACAACTCAACCCTGCACTGCCTGATTCCCCTTTTCCCGACAATACGGAAAGCCCCCTAGGGATTTCACTGAGTTCGGCGCAGAAGAATCTTATACATCACAAGATGATGTTTCCCGAAAGGTTCGCGCAAGGCTAACGAAAGGCGATTGGAAGACGCTCCTTATAGATTCCCCCAAATCCAACGAGCCGCCGGTTCCTGCCACCAGGGTTCGCGGCCGTTGGCATTCTGAAAGGTAGGAGGAGAGCATGACCAGTCGATGCAGCGGCGTCCGCGCAGTTGAAGCGGACAGAGCCGAAGGACAGCCCGTGTGGCGCAACCAGAGCGGGGCCATCCGATGAGCCACGCCAAGGGATTCAAGAAGGACTACTACGGCGGCACGCTGATGGCACTGGTCGGACTCGCTGCCGTAATGGCCGGTCTGCAGTATCACACCGGCTCGCTCAGCCACATGGGCCCCGGTTTCTTCCCGGTAGCAGTGGGCGCGCTGCTGGCATTCGTCGGCGTCCTCATCGCCGTCTCCGCCCGCAACGACGAGCCCAAGGAAGACAAACCCTCCGGTCACGGACACAGCCACGCTGCGCCGGACCTGCGCGGCACGGTTTGCATCGTGCTGGGCACGCTGGCATTCCTGCTGTTCGGCAAGTATGGCGGCATGATTCCAGCCACGTTCGCCATCGTCTTCATTTCCGCGCTCGGTGATCGCAGCAACAGCATCAAGCAGGCGTTCCTGCTCTCCATTGCCATGTGCGTTATTGCGGCGGTGGTGTTCTCGTGGGCGCTGCAGCTGCAGCTTCCGATGTTTACGTGGGGGGCGTGAGTACCATGGTTTCGAATGCATTACATGATCTCTGGTTCGGCTTTGGGGTAGCGTTCCAGGGCAGCAACCTGATGTGGTCGTTCTTCGGCGTGCTGGTCGGTAACCTGATCGGCGTGCTGCCAGGCATGGGCGCGCTTTCAGCTATCTCGATCCTGCTGCCGCTCACCTACGTCATGCACCCGGTGCCCGCCATCCTGATGCTGGCCGGTATCTTCTACGGTTCGCAGTATGGTGGGGCGATCGGCGCCATTCTGCTGAACCTGCCTTCGCACCCGCCGCACGCGGTGACCTGTATCGACGGGTACCCGATGACCAAGGCAGGCAAAGGTGGCACGGCGCTTGGTATCACGATGATCTGCTCGTTCTTCGCTGCGTCGGTGGGCATTCTCGTGATGATCTTCGCATCGCCGCTGCTGACGACCATCGCCTTCAAGTTCGGTCCCGCCGAGATCTTCTCGATCATGCTGCTGGGTCTGCTTGCCGGTTCGACGATGTCGCGCGGATCGCCGCTGAAGGGCGTGGCCATGACGCTGTTCGGCCTGCTCTGCGGCGTGGTCGGCACCGACGTGAACACTGGCACGTTCCGCTTCGCGCTGGGCATTCCGGAACTGAGCGATGGCCTGGAACTCGTGGCCATCGCAATGGGCCTGTTCGGGGTAGCTGACTTCATCCTGAACGTGAACCGCATGACTGCGGTGACTTCCAACGCCAAGCTTCGCATTCGCGACATGCGTCCGAGCCTGGCCGAGCTGAAGGAGGCCTTCTGGCCGATGGTGCGCGGCACTGGCGTAGGTACGTTGTTTGGCGCGATGCCGGGCACGGGCCCGACGATCACGACGTTCGTGGCCTACGCGCTCGAACGCAAGATCTCCAAGACGCCCGAGAAGTTCGGTACCGGCATGATCGCCGGCGTGGCGGCGCCGGAAGCCTCCTCGCACTCGAAGACGCAGGTGGACTTCATCCCGACGATGAGCCTGGGTATTCCGGGCGACGCCGTGATGGCGCTGATTCTTGGCGCGCTGATGATCCAGGGCATCGCCCCGGGTCCGCAGCTCATCAGCGACCACCCGGACATCTTCTGGGGCCTGATCGCCAGCTTCTGGATCGGCAACGTGATTCTGATGATCCTGAACGTGCCGATGATCGGCGTGTGGGTCAAGCTGCTGCAGGTGCCTTACCGCTACCTGTTCCCGTCGGCGATGTTCTTTATCGCAGTGGGCGTATTCAGCACGCAGAGCAGTCTGTTCCAGATCTGGGAAGTGCTGGCCTTCGGCCTGATCGGCGCCCTGCTGATGTACCTGGAGTTCTCGGTCGCGCCGATCCTGCTCGGCTTCGTGCTCGGACCGATGGTGGAAGAGAACTTCCGCCGCGCCCTGCTGCTGTCGCGTGGCGACCTGGCCGTGTTCGTGGAGCGCCCGATCAGCTGCACGTTCGTGGTGATCTCGGCGATGCTGCTGGCTGGCGTGACGTGGTCGGCCTGGCGCAATCGCGGGCCGAAGAAGACGGCCATCCAGGTGCTGGAATCGGAACTGGCGGTCAACGAGTAAGCCACCCCATCAGGTTCGCTGTAACGGATGCGGCCGGATGCCTTCAGGGCATCCGGTCGCTTTCTCTTTTGGGCTGCCTAACTCAATTTTGTATGCAATTTACGGATACAATACAAACCGCCCGCGGACCGACAGCGAGGCGTTTCCGAATAAGCAATACGCACTGGAGGACACAGCATGACGAACCAAGCCATCCCGGCCGAATACCTGGCCGCCCTCGAACCGATCCAGCACTATCTGGAAGCGCACCGCACCGGCCGCGCCGAGTACGTCCGCAAGGCTTTTCATGCCGATGCCCGCATCATCTCGTTCCGTGACGGCACCCTGCATTCGCTGACCGTGGAAGAATTCTCGGCCCGCTTCCAGGGTGAGCCCGCCGCGGACGAAGCGCAACGCCGGCGCTTCATCGCCAGCTTTGACGTGGTCGGCAATGCCGCCACCGCCAAGGTTGTGCTGCAGTACCCCGAGGTAACGTTCACCGACTACATGAACCTGCTGCAGATCGACGGCGTCTGGAAGATCGCGAACAAGACGTTCAGTGCGGCGCCGAAGGCACCAGCGCAGTAACGCCCCTGGGGCGTAACAAGCCAGTCGAAATCAGCACATTTTCCCGCCGGGGCCACCTAGAATAGGTTCACACCGGCCATGGAAACTGGGAGGGAATCGCCATGACACGCCTGCTTTCGATCTGGACGCTCTGCCTTGGCCTGGCGCTGGCCGGCTGCACCTACTACGGCTACCCTCCCGGCACGGTGCCAGCCAGCTACGACCGCTCGTTCTTCGCCGCTGCCGATGCCATGCGCGATCAGGGTGTGGCGATCGCGGTGCAGAACCAGGTCAGCGGCGAGATTTCCGGCGACCGCGGCGGCGTTCCGGTCTCGGCCTGGGTGCGCCAACAGCCGGACGGGAGCGTGAGAGTGCAATTCAACGCCAACGACTCCCGCGACCCAGACCTGGTGCACCGCATCTCGCAGAGCTATGACCGGCGCATGGGACGTTGATCTGGGCGCGGTTCAACCCGCGCGATAGATCTCGCTGGGTTCGATGAACACGTAGACATCCCGCGCCTGCGGCACGCCGGGCATCAGCACCGCGAGGTTCATGGCGCTGCCGTTGATGGATTGCAGGAACGTCCAGCCGACGGTGCGTCCACCCGCGCGAATCGCCACCGACTCGCCCGACGCGACGGTCAGACGCTTCATGCCGGGCGCCACATCGATGGTGCGAGTCACCGTATCAAGGGCGGCCTGGGAGCCGAACAACGCGCTGTCATGGGAAAGGACGGCGGCGGCGACGGGAGCTGCGGCGGGGGCGCTCCATGCCAGTGCCGGGGCGAGCAGAAGTGCTGCGGTAAGCAGGGAGATGGTGTTGTTCTTCGAGGTCATGATAAGGATCTTGACCCTGCCCCGGATGGCAGTCCGCGGCAAGGCTGGCTTCGCCGGATTCTTGCCGGGCTGCCGATCGGGCTCTGTCAATCAGGGGCGATGCAGTCGTGGCACGGAGGGGCGATGTCTCCGTCGGGCTTTCGGGGTGTCTGGTGTCAACCCGGGTGACAGAGTAGCCCCATCTCGTGAATTCATAAAATGACTTGATTTCACAAAATCCAGTCGTTTTATTCCGCTACCTTCCCGTTCATCACGGCATACGCCACATGGGATAGGCCGCGCAATCGCATCGCGCCCGCATTCATACCCGCTGCAAGGAAAACCAATACAATAGCGCCCCGCGCGGCGGACGCCCCTGGCTCCGCCTCTCCTTGCACCTCTGCCCTCATCCGGAATTTCATGATCGCAAACGCATGTGGTGTCGACTTCGGCACGTCCAACTCGACCGTGGGCTGGGTTCGCCCAGGCGCATCGACGCTCCTGCCGCTCGAGGACGACAAGGCGACCCTGCCCTCCGTGATCTTCTTCCATGCGGAAGACCCGCTGGTCAGCTATGGCCGCGCGGCACTGGCCGACTATCTGGCCGGCTACGAGGGGCGCATGATGCGTTCGCTCAAGAGCCTGCTGGGCACGTCGATGATGGATGACAGCACCGAAGTGATGGGCCAGGCCATGCCTTTCCGCAAGCTGCTGGCGCACTTCATCGGCGAACTCAAGGGCCGCGCCGAACGCGCCGCCGGCCGCGAGTTTACGTCGGCCGTACTGGGCCGACCGGTGCATTTCATCGACGAGGATGCCGCCGCCGACCAGCTTGCCGAGGACACGCTGGCCGAGATCGCCCGCGACGCGGGCTTCCGCGATATCGCGTTCCAGTACGAGCCAATTGCCGCAGCCTTCGACTACGAAGCCGGCATCGGCGGTGAAGAACTCGTGCTGGTGGCCGACATCGGCGGCGGCACGTCCGACTTCTCGCTCGTTCGCCTGTCCCCGGAGCGCGCCCGCCACATCGACCGCCGCGACGACATCCTCGCCAATGGCGGCGTGCATATCGGCGGGACCGATTTCGACCGCGCTCTGAGCCTCGCCAGTGTGATGCCGATGCTGGGCCTGGGCAGTCAGCTTCGCAACGGCAAGGCCATGCCTTCGGGCCAGTACTTCGACCTGGCGAGCTGGCACACCATCAACCTGGTTTACACACGCAAGGCCTGGTCGATCGTGATGGACAACTATCGCGATACCGCCGACACCGTGAAGCTTGATCGCCTGATCCGGCTGATCCGCGAGCGCGCGGGCCACTGGCTGGCAATCCAGGTGGAAGCCGCCAAGATCGCGCTGTCCGCGGAAGCGCAGACCGTGGTCGACTTGGACCGTATCGCGCCCGACACCACACTCGCCATCACCCGCGAGACCTTCGACGAGTCCATCGCCAAACTGGTCGACAAGACCGCCACGACGGTGCACGGCATGCTCAAGACGGCTGGCGTCAAGGCCGAGGCCGTCGACACGATCCTGTTCACCGGGGGTTCCAGCAGCGTACCGCTGCTGCGCGAGCAACTCGCGCAATTGCTGCCGGGCGCGCGCCGCGTGGAAGGTGATCTGTTCGGCGGTATCGGTTCGGGACTCGCGCTGGACGCGCTGCGCAAGTTCGGCTGAGCGCGCAGCCGCCGCGCACTGGTATCAGGGCAGCCGTTCGCTGCCCACTTCCTGCATCGACGTCTGTTCGTGCGCGTGGTGCACGCGATTGCGACCGCTGCGCTTTGCGGTATAGAGCAGCCCGTCGGCACGCGACATCAGCGCATCGAGCGACTCCGGCGGTTGCCACACCGCCACACCAAAGCTGGCCGTCACACGCGGGCTATCCGGCAGCGTCTCGAATCGCGCGCGCTCGAGCGTCGCCCGGATCTCTTCGGCGATATGGATCGCCTCTTCCCCGGTCGTCCGCGGCAATAGCACCGCGAACTCCTCGCCCCCAAGCCGGCCGGCAATCCCCCGCGCGCCCACCACGCGCCTGACGATCCGCGCGAACTCGACGAGTATCGCGTCGCCACTGGCGTGACCGTGGTTGTCGTTGATGAGCTTGAAGAAATCAAGGTCCACCAGGATCAGTCCGGGCACCCCGCCATTGGCCCGCGAAATCGTCTCGCGCGCGATTTCCTCGAAGCTTCTCCGGTTGTGAAGCCGCGTCAGCGCATCCGTATCCCGCTCGTGCTGGATCCGTTCGATCAGCGCGTGAATCTCGGAGCCCAGCAGCACCAGGCTGAAGAAGACGTTAAAGAGCGTCTGGCCTACCTGGAAATACGTCCAATAGCTTGAAAACGCCCTGCCACATTCGTCGGTGTTCGGGGGTGCGCTCGTGCTCAGCAGCAGCCGCAGGCCGAGGTTCACGGTAAAGGCGACGAACACCCAGTAGATCGCCCGATCCGCCACGCTGCCCCGCCGCAAGCCACCAAGCTGAGCCAGGGCAATGCCGAAGATCAGCGCGGCGCCAATGTTGTGTACGTATATCCGCGCCGTCAGGTCAGGCACGGCGAAATGGAAGTAGGCGAGCAGCGAGAACTCGACAATGGCCACCCCCGAACAGGCGGCCAGTGCGGTGGTGGATTTGACATGGGCGCGCCACAGCAATCCGCACGCAATCAGCATCGTGCTGCCGATGTAGAACGGCGCGGCGACGAGCGTCGTCCAGACAGCATCGCTCGGCGGAGACAGGACCTGTATGGCCACCGCCACGGCATAGAGCGCAAAGGACACGCCGAACGCCAGCAGATGCTGGCTGCGGAGCTGCCGCCAGACCACGAGGAAGCAGCCAGCGAAGATCAGCGAGACCGCGGGGTTGATCAGGGATAGTTGGTTGCAGAACGACACGGGGGCGCGAGGGATTCTGTGAGAGCGGCTGACAATGGCTCTGACGAATCAGAACGTGATGTCCGCCGCTGGCACCGCACGTACGCGCGGGCCGAAACTGCTGATACCCGTCAGCGTGAGGTTGTGATGGTGAATGATCTGCCCTGCAGACAAGGCCGCATTCGAAACAGTTGTGTGACCATCTGCGATCAGCCTCACCGGATAGCCCAGCGCCAGCGCACGCCGCGTGGTGGTATCGACGCAGTACTCCGTATGCATGCCGCAGATGACCAGGTGCGTCACCCCGTGCTCCTTCAGCGTCGCCTCGAGTGTCGTCCCGAAGAAAGAATCCGGCGTGGTCTTGCGGACGCGCAGGTCGCTATCCAGCGCGGTCAGCCCATCCGCGAGATGCCAGCGCGCTGAGCCATACGGCAGGTAGTCGTCCGCCGATTCATGCTGGATGAATATAACGGGCACGCGCGCGGTGCGTGCCTTGCCGGCAACATCGTTGATGCGGTCGATGATCTCGTGGTGAGCGAGCGGGACCTCGTCGCCTTCGCACAGGCCTTGCTGGACATCGATGACGAGTAGGGCCGCTGTCATGGCAGATAAGTCGGAGACCTTGATCGCTCAATCATGCCATGAAACAACGAACGGGACCGGTGCTGCCCGACCGGCCCCCCACCTTAGTGGGTACCGTCAGTGCGTGCGTCCGTGCGTCCCCGGCAGATCGACGAGCGACGTGGCGGCGCTACAAGTCAGGCACCCGAGGCGATCAACGGATGCGCGGCATTGCCCAGGGCGGTCAGGGCCTCAGCCGGTCCGGGCCTGGCAAGCAGAAAACCCTGCGCGCGGTCGCAACCGATCTCGCGCAGAAACTGCAGTTGGGCGATGTTCTCCACGCCCTCGGCCACCACGGTCAGGCCAAGCGCCCGGGCCATGGCAACGATCGCGCGAAGAATCGCGCCGTCGCGCTCCCGCTCGATAACAGCGGTCAGGAACGAGCGATCCACCTTGACGGTATCGACCGGCAGCGTCTGCAGATAGGTAAACGAGGAATAGCCCGTTCCGAAGTCGTCGATGGCCAGACCGACACCGCGGCGCGCGAGTTCGCCAAGCACCAGCTCGGTCACGCCGTTTCCGGTCATGGCCATGCTCTCCACCAGCTCAAGCTGCAGATGCTCCGGCTGCATGCCGGCGTCGCTCAGCACATCGGAGACGTCATGCAGGAAATGCTCGTGGCGGATCTGTCGGGCGGACAGGTTGACCGACATGCGGCCAAATTCGAAGCCCGACCGGAGCCAGGCCGCGCCCTGCCGGCACGCCTCGCGCAACACCCAGGCGCCAATCGGCACGACCAGCGCCGATTCCTCGGCCACGTCGATGAACGCACCGGGCGACAGCAGCCCGCGCGTCGGGTGCTGCCAGCGCAGCAGTGCTTCGACGCTGACGATCCTTCCCGAGCCCAGGTCATAGATCGGTTGATAGTGGAGGCGGAACTCGCGGCGCGTCAGCGCGCGACGCAGTTCACATTCGAGCGCCATGCTTTCCATCGCGGACGATGTCATCTGCGTGGCGAAGAAGCGGAACGTGTTCTTGCCTTCCTGCTTGGCTTCATACATCGCGCGGTCGGCCTGCATCAACAGTTGCTGCTGATCCGTGCCGTCGTCCGGATAAATGCTGATGCCGATGCTCGGCGTCACGAACACGCTGCGCCCGGCAGCATCGATTGGCTGACCAACCACGTCCAGCAGCACCTGCGCGATATGCGCGACATGACGAATGTCCTCAATCTCCTCGACAACGATCGTGAACTCGTCCCCGCCGAGCCGGGCCACCGTGTCGCTCTCGCGCACGGCATGCTTGAGTCGCATGGCAATGACCCGGAGCGCGTCGTCTCCGGTGCCGTGCCCCATCGTATCGTTGATCATCTTGAAGCGATCGAGATCGAGGAACAACACGCCCACCCGTCTGGACGCACGCCGGGCGCGAATGATGGCCTGCTTGAGCCGCTCGCTGAACAGCGTGCGGTTCGGCAGGTCCGTCAGCGGATCGTGCATGGCCAGATGGTTCAGGCGCTCTTCCGCGATACGGCGATGCGTGATGTCCGAGAAGATCGCCGCGTAATGCGTGCATTCGCCGGCCTGATTGCAGATGCTGGAGACGGACAGATGCTCGAGGTACAGCTCGCCGTTCTTTCGGCGATTCCAGATCTCGCCCTTCCAGTGACCTTGCGCGCGCAACTGGCTCCACATTTCCTGGTAGAAGGATGGACCCTGGCGTCCCGAACTCAGCATCCGCGGCGTCCGGCCGATGGCCTCGTCGAGCGTGTAGCCGGTCAGTTGCGTGAAGGCCGGGTTCACCTGCTCGATCACGCCATTCAGATCGGTCACCATCACGCCGTCGAGCGTCGATTCGAACACGCGATCGGCCAGCCGCAGATGGTAGTTGGATCGACGCAGTGCCTCGTCGCGCTCGTGCAGCGCCGTCCGCAGTTCATGCACATACTCGTGTTCGATACCACACAGGATGTCCGACAGGCTCAGCAGACCCGTCAGCTCGCCCTGAGCGTCGAGCACGCCAACGTGGCGCAAACGGTTGTCCGAAAGAAACTTCCGGGCCGAATACAAGCTGTTGGAATGCGCCAGCGAATGCAGGTGACGACTGGCATGATCCGACACGATGCCGCCGAGCGCGTTGGCGGCGGCCAGCCGCACGACGTCGCGCTCCGTCAGGATGCCGTACTCGTCGCCGGGAAAGCGGACAACCACTGCGCTCAGTCCGCCCGAGCGCATGACACGCATGACCGCAGCCAGTTTCTCTTCCGGGTCGACGATGACCGGAGGTGGAACCTTGACCGAGTGAATCGGGCGAAGGCGCAGGAAATACTCGGCGCCCTGGTTCATGACGAGGTCGGTCTGAGACAACATGCCGAGCGGACGCCCACTGTCATCCACCACCAGGCAATGGCGAATGCCTTTGCTCTTGAAGTACAGCGCGGCATCGCCGAGCCTGGTGCGGCAGTCCAGCGCCAGTACGGGATAACTCATCAACTCGGCGATGGGGCGCGACAGCGCATCACCCATCTCGCCGAGCGCCAGCGCGTCCCGCTCGGTCCAGATGCCAACGACCTGCCCCTGGTCCACCACGACGATCGAACTGCAACTGCGCTGCGCCATCATCGCGACAACTTCGCTGACACTGGTGCGCGGGCCGCACTCCAGGATGGATCTCGATATCAGGTGATCGATCTCAAGATCCAGCGTGTGTTGTGGCATTTCTCTCCCCGGAAACTCTTCTGCCTTGCATGAAAATGCCGGCAGCGTAGCGACGGGAGGGCTGCGAAACATTGATTAGGGTCAAACTACCCCGGAGCCCAAGCCATGTCCCCTACCAAGGTACGGTAAAGGAATCGGCCATCCGGCCGATGTTCGATCTTGGGGGGACTTTCGTTATGGCTTGTGAAGGGTGGCAGCCTGGGCTGCGAATGCCTTCCACTCCCGGAAAACCGCATCCAGGCACGCCGCCGAATCACAGGCGTCCCGCTTCTTGCGGAACGCTGCAACTTCCGACTCGGTGATGGATCCAGTCTTGAGCTGCCGCTGCTGGTCAGCAAAGATGCGCTGGTAGCCCATCGAGAACAGCGCGGACTCGCAGATCATGCGATGCGCCGGCACCGGCCGGGCAGGCACGACGGACGGATCGCAGTCGATGTCAGTGGCATGCGCGTTGCCGAAAGCCAGAAGACCAGTGACGGCCAGACAGCGGAACGCGCAACGGATGCGCGCGAAGTGGATGGTGCAGAACGTGCGGGTCATAGTCGATACGGGGAAAGCCTGAAAGCTGCCAGGTGTAGAATCCCGGCCTTCAATCGCCCCTGGAAACTTAGCATGAAGATGGACGCCTTTCCCTTCGGCACGACCGACTGGTCGCAGATTGAACGCACCGAGCACAAGGGAGATACCGGAGCGGCTTACTGGCGCACGCAGTACTTCGGCGAAGGCGACCGCCGGGTGCGTGTGCGCATGGTCGAATACTCGCCGGGATACCTGGCGGACCACTGGTGCAAGAAGGGGCATGTCCTGTTCTGCCTGCAGGGCGAACTGGAAACGACGCTCGAAGACGGCCGTCAATTCATGCTGCGACCGGGCATGAGCTATCAGGTCGGCGACGACGCCGAGGCCCATCAGTCCCGTACCTCGACGGGTGCCACGTTGTTCATCGTGGATTGAAGCAGCCGGGACGCCCGGCCATGCGGCCCGGGCATCCCACTGCGAGACATTACTGAGCCTTGCCTGCGGGCGATGCCATGCTTTGCAGGCCGATGGCCTTGCCACTGGCATCCGTCACGCGCGCCAGTTCCCGATACGCGTTCGCCTGCACCTGTCCGGGCAGCGGCACGAACTTCGCTTCGCGGGCGAGCTGGTCGCCGTGGAGATAGCCCCAGGTGACGAACTTCATGGCCTCGAGCGTGCGCTCACCGGCGCGGCTGACGGCCGGCACCACGACGAACGTCCCCATGGTGATCGGCCATGCGTCGGCACCGGCCTGATTGACCAGGCTGGCGGTGAAATCGCCCTTCCGGTTCCAGTTGCTGTGCACCACCGCATCGCGGAATCCGCCCACCGTGGCGCTGACGAAGTTGCCGTCTGCGTTGCGCAGTTGCACCGGATTCAGACCTTCATCCAGCACATAGTTGTAGTCGACATAGCCGATGGCGCCACGGTTGCTCTGGACCGCCTTCACGACCTCGCCGCTGCCTTTGGCACCGGTGTAGCCGGCCGGCCATGAGAACGCGGACTTGGTGCCATATGTCGACTTCCACTCGGCACTCACCTCGCTCAGATAGGCGCTGAAGTGATAGGTGGTGCCCGAACCGTCGGCACGCACCACGGGGTGGATCTTCAGGTTCGGCAGGGCGAGACCCGGATTCACGGCACGGATCTCCGGCGCATCCCAGCTATCGACCTTGCCCAGGAAAATCTTCGCCAGCAAATCGCCGGTCAGCTTCAACTGGCCCTTCGGGACGGAAGGAAGGTTGATCACCGGAACAGCAGCAGTAACGACGGTCGGCACGCAGACCAACCCGGACTTGCTTGCTTCCTGGGGAGACAGCGGCACATCCGACGCGCCGAAATCGACCTGCCCTTCCCGGATACGACGAATACCTTCGCCCGATCCAACCGCCGCGTAATTGAGCCGGGTGCCGGTGGCCGCGGCATAGCCGGTCGACCAGACGCGATAGACCGGCGCGGCCGCCGTCGAACCCGCGCCCTGGATATCAGCGGCTACGGCAGTGGACATGATGAGCGCTGAGCCAAGAATGGCCAACGCGGTGCGCTTGAGCATGATCGTTCATGGAGAGTGGGCAGCCGGCATTGTAGCGGCGCAAGAGCAAGATCTTTCGGATCGGCTTGCTGTCTGGATCGACCAAATAATCGAGGCGTGACATCTCCAGAAGCATCCCGGATGTCCCGGATGCCCCGGATGCTTCTGGACCGTCTGGGCACGGAGCGCTGAGTCCCGTGCCAGTCCCCGCTCAGGAACAGGCCTTTCCGTGATCGGGCTTGTAGCCCTTGGCCTTGGCGTCGGCCTCTGACATGTACGCGCCACTCTTGGTCTTGCCGTAGTAGCGATCGGACGGGCAGTGATAGACCTTGGTCGACGAGTTGGCCCAGACTTGGCCAGGGCCTCCGCCCGGTGCGGCGGCGGTGGTCTTTTTCTCGGTGGCAGTGGCGGGGGCCGCAGGTGCGGCTGTTGCCGCCGGGGCGGCGGCCTTGGGCGCGGGTGCCGCGGCAGGCGCCATCGCGGCCGGCGCCATCGCGGCCGGCGCCATCGCGGCTGGTGCGGATGCTGCTGCGGCGCCGCCATACCAGTCCTTGACGCCCTTGTGCCCTGCGCAGGCGCCCTTCTTGCTGGCGCCGGAGTAGTAGCTTCCGTCCTTGCAGAGGGCCGTGCTGCCGGCTGGCGCGCCGGCGGGTGCCTGGGCCTGGGCCTGGGCGCCGAGCGACAAACCCAGCGCGGCCGCAACGGCCATCGACTTCAGCAAATTCTTCATTGGCTGCTCCCGTATCGGGGTGAAACGACGAGAAGAAAAACGCTTGAGCCGAGTGGGCGATCAGGTACGTTGCAGCGCGACACTGGCGCCGCGCGCATCGCTCTCGCTCGTCCCCAATAACTGTCGCCGGAAGCGTTGCGTTGACAGCACCTCCAAGTCGGGCATGTTTCAGCCGGCCGAAGCAGGTGCCAAGCGTGCATTGGCGCACATGGCCGCAGTCAGCGTCTGGCGAAGGCCGTCTTGATAAGACGTCTTTCGAATCGGACCAATCAGCGCCTGCAGCGCCGAGTCGTCCATGATCACGGGGTCAGTCTGCAGATAGTGCATCTCGACCAGTTCGCGCATTAGCGGATTGAACAGCCCGAGCAGGCGCAGCATCGTCTTGCCCACCACGCGCAGTTTCATCGCGCGGCCGGTCTGGCGCTCCATCTCTTCCACCAGCTCGCGCTGCGTGGTGACGCCGGCCCCGGCGAGGTGCCAGATCTTGCCGAAGGCAGCCGGAGTATCAACCAGCCGGGCCACCACCGGGCCCACGTCCGGCACGAAGATGAACTCATGCGGCGTGTCGATCGGCCCGATCAGGTCGGCCGTGCCGCCGTTCGCAGCCGCCAGCACCGCGCGATGCAGCAGGCTGTTCTCGACGCCGGGACCATAGAAGTCCGGCAAACGCAGCACGGTGGCACGGATGCGTCCATCGGCATGCGCCTGCATCAGCAGGTCCTCCTGCGACTTGCGCATACGCCCCTTGAAGGTGTGGGGTTCGCGCGGATGGTCCTCGCGCACGGGTGTCGTCCTTGCCCTGCCATATGGGTACACCGTGCCGATCAGGATGATCTGCTTCACACCGGCCGCCACGGCGGCGTCGAGCGTCCGGCGCATCAGCGCGGGGTGCAACTCGAACTGCCAGTAGTTCACGCCGACCAGATAGATCAAGGTCTCCACACCCGTGGCGGCCGCCTGAATCGCCTCCGGCGAGTCCGGATTCCAGGTCAGGATCTCCGCCAGCGGGTCATCGCCGAAGGCCTGGCGCAGGCTGGCCTCGTGCCGGCCTACCACCCGATAGGGCTCACCCCTGCTGCGCAGGGCGGCCGCGATGCTCCGGCCAATGGCGCCTGCCGCGCCAAACAAGGCAACTTTGGACATATCGGATTTCCTTTCGGTAACGGATTGGGAAGGCAGCGAGCAATTCGCGAAACCGCAGTGTGGCGCACCCGCAATCGAAAGAAAATTGCCTAGAATCGACTGGCTGCTATTTGAAAATGCATACCATGACGCGAAACGAACCGAGCTGGGAGTGGTACCGGACATTCTTGCAGGTGCTGGAGGTCGGCTCGCTCTCCGCCGCCGGCCGGGCCCTCGGCATCACGCAGCCCACTGTCGGGCGGCACATCGACAGCCTCGAGTCGGCCCTGGGGCTGAAGCTGTTCACGCGCTCGTTCGACGGCTTCGCCCCCACCGAGGCCGCCCATGAACTGAAGCCATACGCGGCGAGCATCGCCGCCACCGCCGCCGCGCTGCGCCGGGTGGCCAGCAGCCACGGCGCGGGCGTCCGGGGCACGGTACGGTTGACCGCGAGCGAAGTCATCGGCGCCGAGGTACTGCCTCCGATCCTGGCGGCCCTGCGCGACGCGCATCCGGAGCTGGTGGTCGAACTCGTCCTGTCGAATCAGCCTGACGACCTGTTGCGCCGCGAAGCGGACATCGCCATCCGCATGTTCCGACCGGTCCAGGGAGCCTTGATCGCCCGACATGTCGGCGGTATTGAAATCGGCTTGCACGCGCACAGTCGCTATCTGCAGGCGCACGGCGTCCCGGGCTCGACGAGCGAGCTCTCGCGCCATGCGCTCATCGGCTTCGATCAGGAAAACGACTTCATCCGCCGGTTGCAGAGCAAATTCAAACCCTTCTGGCGCGATAGCCTGGCCTTTCGCAGCGACAGCGACCTGGCCCAACTCGGCGCCATCCGCGCGGGATTTGGCATTGGCGTGTGCCAGGCCGCACTGGCGGCACGGGATCCCCAACTGGTGAGGGTGTTGCCCGAGCAGTTCTCGGTCACGCTGGATACCTGGGTAGCCATGCATGAAGACCTGCGTGACAACACACGCTGTGCCGTCACCTTCGCCGCGCTGGTCAATGGGCTGGACGCCTATATCAAAGGTGTTCCCGGGCGAGGGGCATGACCGCAATGCCCGAACATTCGCAGACGTCGGCCTGAAACGGATGGCACCCGTCGCACTCTGCAAAATCAGGAATCATCCCGACAAGAAACTTTCATAACGGTGAAAGTGATTACTTGTCGTCACACCTGCTATACCTAACGAGGTTGTCGCGCCACTGGCCACCTGTATTGCGGCCGGCGCGCATCGTCTTGCCGCACGAATCGGATTAGCCGATCGCCTTTTCCCTTATCGGGACCATTTTCTTTTCAATGGAGAGCATCAATGGTTATTCAGGAAGGTTTTTCATTTGGAAACTTCATCATCGACGTTTTTTCCATCTTCCTTTTCATCCTGTGGTTCTGGTTGCTCATCACCATTTCCGGCGATCTGTTCCGGCGTCATGACGTGTCGGGCTTCGCCAAGGTGCTGTGGGTGATCTTCCTGATCGTGCTGCCCTACATCGGCGTCTTCGCCTACATCCTCACCCAGGGTCGCGGCATGGCAGAGCGCAATCAGGAACGTGCGCGGGAGGCACGCAACGAACTTCGCCAGGTGGTCGGCTTCAGTGTCGCCGACGAACTGGAAAAGCTCGACCGCCTGAAAGCGTCCGGCTCCATCTCCGAGGACGAATTCAAACGGCTGCGGGCGAAGCTGGTCGAGTAAAGCGTTGCGACCAGAGGCGGCAGCGGTCCATCAGGGCTCAGGCGATTGCACGCCCAGCACGGCAACAATCGCCAGCACCGCCACGCCTAGCAGGGCTTCGATAACGAAGCTCCTGCGCAGCGCCCGCACGGCCGCGCCACTGTCCGATGCCGTCACCAGCGCCGGGCTCAAGCGATACCGGTTCAGCGCGGCCATCACCAGCATTGCGGCGAATAGCGCCAGCTTGACCAGCAGAATCCGGCCGTAGGGCGACGTCAGTCGCTCCAGCGTCGGCATGCCGGCGATGAACCAGTAGTTGACTGCCCCGGTCGTCACCAGCGTCCCGACGATCACGGTACCGATACTCGCAAACCCGCGCGCGGCGCGATCCAGCACTGCGAGAACGCCCATCCGGGCCAGCATCAGGAATCCAGCCAGCGCGCCAATCCATGCGCCGCCCGCGAGCAGATGCGCAATATCGACCAGCAGATGCGCGACGCCGGACAGCCCCTCGTTCATCGCGCCGTGGCCACCCCATGCGAGCGTTGCCAGCGCGATGGCGCCACAGGCGACGAGGACCTGATAGCGCAGCGTCGGCCGATGCGCGAGCGCGAAGCTCGCGAGCAGTCCACCGAGAAGCGCGCTCATGCGCATGAAGCAGGCGATGCCGAAGGCTGTCTCGGTCGCGATCATCGCCACCGTATCGCCCCCAAGATCCGCGTACCCTTCCACTCCGGACATGGCCTTGGCCACCACGGCCATGTCCACGACGGAAAGCACCAGGCCGATGAGCGCGGCCATCGTGGCGTAGCCGCTATAGCACCGGGCGCTGGCGGCTTCCCGCTCGTCTTTTCGCAACGCATACAGGGCAAACAGCGGCAAGCCAAACAGCAGCATCAGATCCAGATAGAGCGCGAACCGCACCCACACGTTGAGCCAGTCGACCTCCATTGGATAGCCCTGCCCGCGTTACTTCGTCGTGAAGGTGATGCTGCCGTTGACCGGATGGGTGTCCGATGACACCGCCCGCCAGTCCAGGCGATAGGTGCCCGGTACCAACGGGCTCTTCGGCGTGATGATCATCGCCTTGGGATCGTCGCCCCCGGACACACTGGCCGCGATCTTCATTGGCGGATGATCGGCCATGCCGGGCATCCCGGTCATGACCAGATTCGCGCCGGAGACCTGCTTGACGAGGTTCTCGGAGAACAGCAGTTCGATCCGCGTGGGCGCGGGCCCTTCGGACTTGTCGGCAGGCGAGGCGCTGACAAGCTTGGGGTGCGCGAGGGCGGCGGCACTGGCCAGAAGTGCGGTGGCGGCAACCAGCGCCTTGGCCGCGGTGTGGATATAAGTCATGAGATCTCCCTGGGTAAAACGATTGAAGCCGGACGCGATCAGAACCAGGCGCGCACGCCGGCAACGAAACGCGTCTCGCCGCTACGGCCGCCGGATGTGCGAACCATATCGGCGGTGTTGCCGAACGTCTGGTAGCGCTCCACGCCGATGTACGGCGCGAACTGGCGACTGAACTCGTAGCGCAGACGCAATCCCACCGCGCCGTTCGACAGCCCGCTGCCGGTGCCGGTCGCCGGGTCATTCTTGCCGTACAGGTTCGCTTCGATGCGCGGCTGGAGAATCAGCCGCTGCGTAATCAGCAACTCATACTCGGCGGACAGGCGCAGCGCGGTGCGCCCCTCGTTGCCCACGTAAGCCGTGGCATCGACCTCGAACCAATATGGCGCCAGCCCCTGCACGCCGAAGGCCAGCCAGTTCCGCGCGGGCCGGCCATAGCCGGCATCGTTGCGAAAGCCGACCTGTGTATCCCAAAACGTGGAAATCGCATGGCCCCACAACAGCTCGGTGCGGGCGTCGTGCACCCGGCCTTTCTCGGCTTCGCCTTCGGCCTTGATCACAAGCTTGTTATAGGCGCTACCAATCCATGCCTGGGCTTCGTACGAGGTCGCATTGCTACCGTTGCCGTGCGTCCACTCCAGACGGTCCACCAGCACCGAGGCAAACAGGTGTTCGTCGGCCATGTGAAGCTGGCGATGCTCGCCCAGCGCGTACTTGCCGACGCCGAGCAAGTAACCGCCCGAATACGCATTCGGATCGCGTGCATCCGGCGGCGCACTACCGCCCTGCATCTTCATGTCGCCATGATCCATGGCGGGCGGCGCGCTTCCGGCGTTGCCGCCGTCCATGGTCTGGATGTCGCTGCTATCGCCGCTGTCCATGGCCTGGATCTCGCCGCCATCCATGCCCTGCATCGATGACATCGAATCCGAAGTGGTCGCGTTGGTCGCGTTGGCAGTTGGGGCAGCGTGCGACGCATGGTCTGCGTGCGAATGCTGCGCCCATGCGGTGCCCATGCTGACGGAAAGAAGCACCGCCGCGAGCAGCGTCAGTGTGAGTGGGTTGCGTGCGTTCATCATGCCACCACCACTTCACGGAACATGCCCATGTCCATATGCATCATCAAGTGGCAGTGCCATGCCCAGCGCCCGAGCGCATCGGCGGTCACGAGGAAGCTGATGCGTTGCGCGGGCTGCACCGGAATCGTATGACGACGGGCCTGGAACGTGCCGTCGGGCGCCTCCAGTTCGCTCCACATGCCATGCATGTGCATCGGGTGGGTCATCATCGTGTCGTTGTGGAGAATCACCCGCAGGCGCTCGCCATGCTTGAAGAACACCGGGGTCGACTTGCCGTACTCAACGCCGTCGAACGACCACGTGTAGCGCTCCATATTGCCGGTCAGATGCAATTCCACCTCACGGCCCGGGCCACGGTGGTCCATCGGGCCACCGACCGTATGCATGTCCGCCAGTGTCAGCACCCGGCGCCCGTTGTTGCGCAGCCCGATGCCGGGGTCGTCGAGGTTGGTGCGCGCCATGTCCACGCGCATGTCGGTGCTCGGACCGTACTCAGTACGCGCATGACGGGCCCGCGTGCTGGGTACCTTGAGCGAGTCGCCATGCGACATGGCACTCATCCCAGCCATGCCGGACATACCGGACATATCGTGCTGGCTGTGATCCATGGGCATCGCGCCGTGGCTCATCGCGCCGTGGTTCATGCTGCCCATCATGTCACCCATGGTGAGCCACTCCGCCTTGTCGAGCGCCGGTACCGGTGGCTGCAGGCCCTCGCGCACGGCCAGCGTGCCGCGCGCGAAGCCGGTGCGGTCCATCGACTGGGCGAAGATCGTGTGCGCGTCGTCGGTCGGTTCCACCAGCACGTCGCAGGTTTCCCCCGGGCCGAAGCGGAACTCGTCGGCCGTCACGGGCTCGATGTTCTGGCCGTCGACCTGTATCACCTTGAGCTTCAGGCCCGGAATGCGCACGTCGTAGAACGTGTTGCCTGCGCCGTTGACGAAGCGCAGGCGCACGCGCTCGCCGGGACGGAACAGCCCGGTCCAGTTGCCGGCAGGGGTGACGCCATTCATCAGGTACGTCAGCGTGGCGCCCGACAGGTCCGCCAGATCGGTCGGGCTCATCCGCATCTGGTTCCACATCTTTCGCTTCTCCAGCGCGGCGCCAAGCCCATCGTTGGAAACGTCGCGGAAGAAGTCCACCACGGTGGGTTGGTTGTAGTTGTAGTAGTCGCTCTGGATCTTGAGCTTGGACATGACCCGCATCGGATCCTCGTCCGTCCAGTCGGACAGCAGCACCGCGTAGTCGCGGTCGGCACGCACTGGGTCTTCGTCGCCGTCGATGATCAGGCTGCCGTAGACACCAGTCATCTCCTGAAAGCCCGAGTGCGAGTGGTACCAGTAGCTACCGGTCTGATCCACCTTGAAGCGGTAGGTGAACGTCTCGCCGGGCGGAATGCCCGGGAAGCTGATACCGGGCACGCCGTCCATCTGATACGGCAGGATGATGCCGTGCCAGTGAATCGAGGTAGGCTCGTTCAGGCGATTGGTGACGCGGATCGTCACCGTGTCGCCCTTGCGCCAGCGCAGCGTGGGACCGGGAAGCATGCCGTTGATGGTGGTGGCCATGCCGGGCTTGCCCGTGAAGTTGACCGCCGACTCGCCAATCACGAGATCGAACTCCGTGCCACGCAAGACCGGTGCAGTGCCATTGCCCGTTGCAGCCTGTCCGCCCCCGGAACTGGCCCAGCTTCCGGACGACAATCCCCCGAGCGCGCCGAGCACACCCCCGGCGGCAAGACCCTGGACGAAGCGACGCCGGGACAACCCCGCTCGCACAGGCAAAATCAGATCGGCCGGAACGTTGGCTCGCATGCTGTCAATTCCTTCTCATTGTGAAATCGCGCCAGCAAAATGGCGCAGCGAGCACAGAGTAGTCAGGGCGCGGTAACCACCTAATGACCCAAAAATTACATTCCGGTAATGTCCGCGTCATGTTCGGACCGCGGCGTACACTTGCGGCGTTTTCCGGGCACGGGGCCCGGGTGCATTGGTTTGACGAGGACACGTATGAAGCTCCTGGTGGTCGAGGACGAAACCAAGACTGGCGAATACCTGAGGCAGGGCCTGACCGAGGCCGGCTTCATCGTGGACCTCGTGCATAGCGGGCTGGACGGCCAGCACATGGCGCTGAACGAGTCCTACGACCTGCTGATCCTCGATGTGATGCTGCCCGATATCGATGGCTGGCGCATCCTGCAGAACATCCGTGCCGCCGGCAATCCCGTGCCGGTGCTGTTCCTGACGGCGCGTGACAGCGTCGCCGACCGCGTGAAGGGGCTGGAACTCGGCGCGGACGACTACCTCGTCAAGCCGTTCGCGTTCTCCGAACTGCTGGCCCGCGTGCGCACGCTGTTGCGCCGGGGTGCCGCGCAGGCACCGGTCGATCGTATCCAGATCGCCGATCTCGTGCTGGACCTGGCCCGACGCAGGGCCACGCGCGCCGGGCGCAGGATCGTGCTGACTGGCAAGGAATTCGCGCTGCTGGAACTGCTGGCCCGCCGCCGTGGCGAGGTATTGCCGCGTTCGCTGATCGCCTCGCAGGTCTGGGACATGAACTTCGACAGCGACAGCAATGTGATCGACGTGGCGATCCGCCGCCTGCGCGCGAAGATCGACGATGACTTCGACGACAAGCTGATCCAGACCGTGCGTGGCATGGGATATGTGCTGGAAGCGCCGGAGGATCTGGCCTGATGCGCGGTTATTCGCTGACCACGCGGCTGACCGCGCTGTTCTCGCTAACCTCGGCCTGCGTGCTGCTCGGGCTTGGCGTGCTGATCTTCACGGCGATGGACCGGCACTTCGCGGTGGAGGACTACGCGCTGCTGCGCGACAACATGCGCCTCGTCGAGAAAACCATCGCCGACAACACCGGCAGCACGTTACCCACGCGCCTGGCGAACGCCTACCAGCATCACAGCGGACTCCTGGTCTATACACGCGGCGCCAACGGTCAGGTGCACTACGCCACGCCGGATTTCGACTTTGCCGCAGCGCTGAAGACGTCGATTGAGGCATCGCGCAAGCATGTCGGCGATGACGACGTCTTCCAATGGACGCAGGACGGCAAGACCTATCGCGGCATGCGTGCCACGGTAAACGCGGCGGGAGAACGCACCGACGTGCTGCTGGGGATGGACACCGAGATCCACGAGCATTTCGTCCACGCGTTCCGCCGATCGCTCGTCTCGTATGTGGCGCTGGCTGTGCTGGCCAGCGGTGTTTTCGGCTGGTGGGCCGCGCGCCGGGGTCTGGCGCCGTTGCGCGCCATGGCCACGCGTGCGAAGGTCGTCACGGGAGACAAGCTCCATGAGCGGATGCCGGTGGAAGCTGTTCCCGAGGAAGTGGCCAATCTCGCCGCCAACCTCAATGCGATGCTGGAACGCCTGCAGGATGATTTCCGCCGCCTGTCCGAATTCTCGTCCGATCTCGCGCACGAACTTCGCACGCCGCTGACGAATCTGATGACGCAGACGCAGGTGGCCTTGTCACAGCCCAGGGACGCGGAGAAGTATCGGGAAATCCTGGCCTCTAACGCGGAAGAGCTGCAACGCCTGTCGCGAATGGTTTCGGACATGCTGTATCTGGCCAAGATGGAACACGGGCTCGACCTGCCGCACAAGGAAACCATTTCCATCGCGCAGGAAGCGGGGGCGCTGTTCGAGTTCTATGAGGCGCTGGCCGAGGACAAACAGGTGGCACTGCGGCTGCAGGGCGACGGCATCGTCGAGGGCGACCGCCTGATGCTGCGGCGCGCGCTGAGCAATCTGCTCTCCAACGCGCTGCGCCACACTCCGCAGGCCGGCGCGGTGGTTGTCGAGGCGCACGCGGAAGGCGACAGCGTGGTGGTGGCGGTGGAAAACGATGGGCCCGAGATTCCGGCCGAGTTGTTGTCTTCGCTGTTCGATCGGTTCTTCCGTGGCGACAAGTCGAGGCGACGGCCCGAGTCGGACAGCGTCGGGCTCGGGCTCTCCATCACGCGCGCGATCATGACCGCGCACGGCGGCGGCATCTCGGTCCAGTCGGCGAACGGAAAGACCCGTTTCGTGCTGCGATTCCCGCCGCGGAACGCGCAAGCCTGATCAGGCGCGCGCGACGCGCGCCTTGCTGCGTTCCAGCACTTCGAAGACCAGCATCCCGGCCGCCATGGCCAGCACGAAGCCGATGGCCTTTGGATAGCCCGCGCCCAGCGCCACCAGCGCGGGGCCCGGGCAGAAGCCCGCCGTCCCCCAGCCGATACCGAACAGTGCGCTGCCGATGACGAGCCTTGGCGTGATGACAGTATTCGTCGGCAGTTGCATGGGCAACCCGAGCAGCGAACGCTGACGGCGCTTGGCCAGCAGGAACGCCGCCGAGCCAATCGCAATGGCGCCGACCATCACGAAGGCGAGCGAGGGGTCCCAACGCCCCGCCAGATCGAGAAAGCCCAGCACCTTGGCCGGATTGGCCATGCCGGAAACCATCAGGCCGATGCCGAACAGCAGGCCCGCGAGCAGTGCGGTGATGGCGCTCATATCAGGCTCCGATCAGGTGATGGGTGACGAAAACGGTCAGAAAGCCTGCCGCCATGAAGGTCAGCGTGGCCACCAGCGAACGGATGGACCCACGCGAGATACCGCAGACGCCGTGGCCGCTGGTGCATCCGCCCGCGTAGCGCGTGCCGATCCCGACCAGAAAGCCCGCGACGAGCACCTCGCCCCAGCTTGCCTGGATATCGGCCTTGGCCGGCATCCCGAACAGCGCGGCAAGTATCGGTGCGCCGATCAGCCCTATCAGGAAGGCCACCCGCCACGTCATGTCGCGGCGCGGCAGGCTCAGCAGCCCGCCCAGGATGCCGCTGATGCCAGCGATCCGCCCATTGAACAGCACCAGCACGGCTGCGGCCACGCCAATGACGATGCCCCCGGCCAGGGACAGGCCCGGGGTGAAATTGCCAAGATCGATCAGCAGCATGTTCGCTCCTCAGGAATTCGCGCAGAACTGTTCGTACAGCACGGCCATGACAGCAAGTGCCTGTTCGCTGGCCACGGCATAGATGATGTTCTTGCCCTCGCGGCGCGTGACTACCAGACCGTTTTCACGCAGCACGGCAAGCTGCTGGGACAACGTGGGCTGGTGAATGCCGAGCCGCGCCTCCAGTTCGCCCACCGACAGTTCGCCCTGTGAGAGCTGGCACATCAGCAGCAAGCGGTCGGGGTTGGCCAGCACCTTGAGCAGCGCACAGGCGTCCGCGGCTGCACTTTGCAGGCTGACGAGGTCGATGGAGGAATGGGTCTGGTTCATGGGCCGGTGCCGGTATGCGCCGATATGGGCCCCGGCACGGGCCGGGCAACATTTGCGAGAATTATAGTCTATAAAAATATAGATTGTTAACGGGTACCCGGCAGACTTGCAGCGTCTGCCGGGGCGTTACCGCTCAGTCGTCAAAGTCCCACATGCGATGGAGATCGAGCTTCAGACGGCTATCCGACTCGAGCACGTCGACATTGGCCAGGCGCTCCGCCAGCATGGCGTCGGCCAGGTTTCGACGCACGACGATCAGCTCCTGCAAGCCAGATTCTCCGGCCCGATACGCGCGCGTTGCGCGATCCGACGCCGTCCGTTGCAGCGTCGCGGCCTCGGTCTGCGCCGCTGCCGCCGCGCGCTTGCCGGACAGGTTCCGGTACAAGACATCGAACTCCGCACCCAAGCGTTGCTCGATGCCCAGCCGCTTCCGCGCGGCCGCCTCGGCATCCGCCGCTGCCGCCACTGCGTTGGAGCGGCGATACGCCGAGCCAAGCGGCATCGACACGCTGACCCCGAGAATCCGCTCGGCGCCGCCGCGTTCCACCGTGACGAACATGCCGACGGTCGGGTCCGGCTTGCGGTCCAGATCCGATCGTTTGGCCTGCTGCAACGCATGGGCTTCTTCCGCCATCGCCAGCAGGTATTCATGGCTGTCCTGCACGTAGATGCCGCGCAACTGCTCGGCCGGCTCCTGCGGAGGCGGCGGCAGCGCGATGCGAACGGACGCCTGCGCCGGTTGACCCAGCATCGGGAAACGCGCGCGCAACTCGGCGAGCGATGCCGACTCAGTGGCTTGGGCAGTGGCCACCGTCGCGCGCGTGCGCGCAAGTTCCGCCGCTGCCAGCTCCGCGTCGAGACGCGCGGCATCACCCACCTGCACGCGCCGCGTCGTCATGGCTGCGAGGTCCGCCGCCGCGCGCGCATTGTCCTCGGCGGCCATGCGGGCCTGCCCCGCGCGAATCGCTGCGATCCAGAGACTCAGGATCTGACGCGATGTTTCGTGCTTGGCGTCCTTGACCGAGAGGTTGCCGGCCTCGGTCGCGAGATCGGCCAGCACGCCGTCGGCCTCCGCCTTGCCCCAGAGACGCAGCGGACGCTCGATTGCAATCTGGCCTTCGGGATAGCGCTCGGAGGGCTCGCGCACCTGCCGGCCCTGGCCGATCACCCGGACAACCGTTTCCGCCGTGCCCGCTCGCGTGCCTGCGGCGCGTGCCGTCGTGGCATCCCGCCGCGCTTCAGCCGTAAGCACGTCAGGCGCCCGCGCAACGGCCTCGCGCACTGCCACCTCGGCAGGCAGGTACGACTGCGCGTCCTGCGCGAAGACGGCACCATTCGAGAGCAACGCGGCTCCTATCATCGCCAACACGATGTTTCGCATTGCTGGCTTCATTGCATCTCTCCCTTGGCAGACGGGCGAAGGCCAGGCACGCCGAAGCGTTCGAACAACAGCGGCAGCAGGAGCAGCGTCAGCGCGGTGGACGTCACCAGTCCGCCGGACACGACAATCGCCAGCGGCCGCTGGATTTCAGAGCCTGGGCCGGAGGCCAGCAGCAGCGGAATCATGCCGAGCGCCGCAATGCACGCGGTCATCAACACGGGCCGCAAGCGATCGCGCACACCAACGCGCACGGTGGTGGCCATATCGTGCCCTTCGTCCAGCAGCGCATTGAAGTGCGACACCAGCACCACGCCGTTGAGCACCGCGATGCCGAGCAGCGCGATGAAGCCCACCGACGCCGGTACGGACAGGTACTCGCCTGAGATCCGCAATGCGGCAATGCCACCGACCAGCGCGAACGGAATATTGGCGATGATCAGCACCGCCTGACGCACCGACCGGAACGTCAGCATCAGCAGCAGGAAGATCGCGCCCAGCGCCAGCGGCACCACCAGCGCGAGACGGGCCGCCGCGCGTTGCTGGTTCTCGAACTGGCCACCCCATACGATGCGCAGACCCTTGAGCGACGCAAGCTGATTCACCGCGGTTTGCGCTTCCTGCACGAAGCCGGCCAGATCGCGGCCGCTCACGTTGACCTGGACCACGGCAAAGCGCGCACCGTCTTCATGGTTGATGCGGACCGGTCCGTCGATGCGCTCGATACGCGCGAGCGATGTCAGCGGCCATACCTTGCCATCGGGCGCCGTCACCAGCAGACCCGTGAAGGCATCCGGCACCTGCCGCAGCCCCGGCCCGCCGCGCAGGATCAGCGGCGTGCGGACGATGCCTTCGGGCACCACGCCGATGCGGTCGCCTTCCACCAACGCGCGCAGTTGCGCCTGCAATGCGTCGCCGCTGAATCCGGCCTGCCCGGCCGCGGCCCGGTCGATCACTACGTTCATGTATTGCACGCCGCTGTTGCTCGGCGCGATCACCTCGGCCACACCGTTGATCTTGCGTACCGTTGCGGCGATGGCGGTGGCGGCGTTGTCGATGGATGCAAGGTCGTTGCCGAAGATCTTGATGGCCACATCGCCACGCGTGCCGGTCAGCATCTCGGAGACGCGCATCTCGATTGGCTGCGTGAAACCGTAGACCACGCCCGGGAAGCGCTCCATCACCTTGCGGATCGATTCCGCGATATCGTCCTTGGTGCCACGCCACTCGTCCTTCGGCTTGAGCACCAGGAAGGTGTCGGTCTCGTTCAGCCCCATCGGGTCCAGCCCCAGGTCGTCCGATCCGGAACGCGCCACCACCGAGCGGATCTCAGGCACTTCCTTGAGCAGCGCCCGCTGGACACGTTGATCCAGCTCGAGCGATGCCGCCAGCGATACGGATGGCGCCTTCTGCAACTGCACGATCAGGTCGCCCTCATCCATGCTCGGCATAAACGTCTTGCCAACGGACACATACAGCCCGACCGCCAGCAACAACGCCGCGCCAGCCACCCCGAATACGGCGCGGCGATGCGCAAAACTCCACTGCTGCAGCCGCGCAAACCCCGCAGCCACCTTGCGCATCATCCACGGCATCTCGTCCGCGTGGGCCTTCAGCACCAGCGACGCCAGCGCCGGCACCACCGTGAAGGCAATCACAATCGACGACGCCAGCGCCAGCACGATGGTCAGCGCCACCGGCGAGAACAGCTTGCCTTCCAGCCCCTGCAGCGACAGCAATGGCAGAAACACGATGGCGATGATCGACACTCCGGCCAGCATCGGCGTTGCCACCGAAGTCACGGCGTGCCGGATGGCGGCGCCGCGCAGATCACTACGCGCCCCATGCTTTTCCTCGCGGGCCAGTGCGGTCTCGATGTTCTCCACCACCACCACGGCAGCGTCCACCAGCATGCCCAGCGCGATGGCCAGGCCACCCAGGCTCATCAGGTTGGCGGTGAGCCCGACGTAGCGCATCAGCAGGAAGGTCGCCAGCATCGACAGTGGCAGCGTGGCCGCCACCACCAGCGCGGCGCGCACGCCACCGAGAAACAGGTACAGCAGCACCACCACCAGCAAGCTGGCTTCGATCAACGCGCGCACCACCGTGTTGGCCGCACGCGATACCAGTTCGCCACGGTTGTAGAACACGTGGGTCGTCATGCCCTTGGGCAAGTCGGGCGCCAGCGCATCGAGACGCGCCTGCACGGCATCCACCAGCTTGCGGGCATCGGTACCGCGCAGGCCGAGCACGAGGCCCTCGACCACTTCGCCGCGCCCGTCCTGCGTCACCGCGCCGTTACGCGTGGCTTCACCGAGCTTGACCGTGGCGACATCTCCGACGGTCACCGCCGCAGCATCCACCATGCCCTGCCCGGACTCGACCACGATCGTGCGCAGATCTTCGACACCACGCACACCGCCTTCCACCCGCACGACCCAGTGCTCGTCGCCCTGTTCCAGTCGGCCGGCGCCGTCGTTGCGATTATTGGTGTCGAGCGCGTCGCGCAGCTGTTGCAGCGTCACGCCCCGGGCGCGCAGCCGTGCGGGATCGGGAATCACTTCGTAGCTGCGGACCTCGCCGCCGAGCGAGTTGACATCGGCCACGCCCGGCACAGTACGCAGCGCGGGGCGGATCACCCAGTCGAGCACGCGCCGCCGGTCCGCCAGGCTGTAGCCATCGCCATCGACGGTGAACATGAACATCTCGCCCAGCGGCGTGGTGACGGGCGCGAGCCCCCCAACCGCCGATGACGGCAAATCGCGCGCGATACCTGCCATGCGCTCCGACACCTGCTGGCGCGCCCAGTAGACGTCCACCCCTTCCTCGAAGTCGACCGTGACATCGCTGATGCCGTACTTCGACACCGAGCGGACGATCGTCTTGTGCGGAATGCCCAACAACTCCTGCTCGATCGGCGTGGAGACGCGCTGCTCTACCTCCTCGGGCGTCATGCCCGGCACCTTCAGCACCACCTTGACCTGCGTGGGCGAGATATCGGGAAACGCGTCGATGGGCAGGTTCAGATAGGCCCACGCCCCGGCCGCCGCCAGCACGCAGGCGGCGATCAGCACCAGCGGGCGCTGCCGCAGGGAAAAATCGATCAGACGGCCTACCATCACTGGTCTCCCGTCAGGATGCCCTTGAGCGCCCCAATGCCGGTGACCGCCACGCGAGCGCCGGCAGGCAGCCTGGTCCGGACGACGGCAGTGGCGTCGTCGGTGCTGTCAATCTCGACGCGGTGGAACGTGAAGCCCTTGTCAGTGGCCAGGAATACGCCGGGCACCCCCTGCCAGTACACCAGCGCAACGGCCGGAATCCGCACCCGGCCGGGCGCGCCGGACCCGTCCGTGGCGCCGCGCAGCACCAGCGTGACGTTGATGTTCTCGCCCGCGCGAAGGTTGCCGCGCCGCTCCAGCGACGCCCGCACGCGCACGCCGGCGGTGCCATCGCCCGTCGGCGCGATACCGATCACCTTGCCGGTGGCGCCACGCGGCTTGATGTCCACGGTATCGCCCAGTGACGGCACGGGAATGTCGCGGCCAACCAGCAGGTCCAGTTCCACCGCATCGGGATCGACGATCCGGAACAGCGGCGCGGCGGCGTCCACGCGCGCGCCGGGAACAGCATTGACCTCGGACACCACGCCGGAACGATTGGCTACCAGCTGCGCCTCGCCGCCCGCGCCCGTGAAGGCGATGCCCGCCGATGCCAGCTCGGCGCGCCGTGCCTTGACCATCGCCGTCGCCTCGGTCGCGCGGGCCTCGGTAGCCTGCAGACGGCTGTTCGCGATGATGCCGTCGTCGAACAGCAGCTTGTCACGGGCCAGCGATTTCTGGGCGAGGTTGACCTGCGAGTTGGCCTCCGTCAGCGCGCGGCTGGCTTCGAAAAGCTGCGGACTGGCGAACGTCGCCAGAGCCTCCCCACGCCGCACCGTCTGGCCGACCGCCACGATCACGCGGGGCACGATCCCCGCATAGGGCGCTGCCACGACGTACTGGGCGTCGGGCCGGAAAACGACCCGCGCGTGCGTGCCAACCTCCAGGTTCGCCGACGCCTGGACAGGACTGAACCGCACGCCCAGCGCCCGCGCCTGGTCGGCGGACAGTGGCACCGGCTGCATTGCCGGCGGGTTGGTGGACTGGGCAAGCGATTGCCCGACAAGAAATACGGCCGACGCGATAGCCGCGCCGATCCTGGGGAACCGGGAAAAAACCATACATGACTCCAGAATGCGAAACCCGCGCGGGCCCGCTCTCGAATCAGAGCGCGCGCGAACATGCCGGCGGACTGCCGGCCGGTGACATCAGGAGAAGATGGGGGGAGCTTGGGCTGGTGGTGGCCATCCAACACGACTGGACCATCGACCGCGCGGTGATGCTGGCCGCCAGGCACGGCGCGGCGTGATATAGACCGCGAGCGCTGCCAGCAGGACAAACGTCAGGACAGACGCGCCAAGCACCGCAGCAGCCTGGAGCAACAGGGAAAAGGAAAGCGGCCCGATGGCGGTTTCGACATCGACCTCGAAGGGCTCGCGATGAGAGCCAAAAGCGTGGCGATGATGGTCGCCATGCCCGCTCAAACTCTCAGAATCGAATGATCTGGACGGCGACGTATGCACGTGCAGGCCAGTCTGGTTGGGAGTACCGATATGGCCGTGCAGAAGCGGGGTCAGCAACTGCGCCAATACGATGATCAGCAGCAGCGCGCCCCGGAGCGGGATGCTCGCGGTCGCACGTGTCATGACGGTGGATTGTAGCCGATGCGGCTTGCATCCACATCGGTGGCAGGCGGTGCGTTTTTACCTCAATCAGGTTAGCGGAGATATGGCTCGATGGACTCGCGGTGCCGATCTTAACGCTGACTTAAGACTAGCTTGGTTCTTCGGGCAACAACGGTCCTCGCTGTCGATGGCATTTCCACCACAGACATAGGAAGAGTCCTAGAAACGGGTTGACCCTTCCCATGACGAGTCATACACTCGCCGACAGAATTTCATCGGCACCGGGTCAGCCGAACATATAAAGAAAAAGGAGCACACATGGGACAACCCTGCCCCACGGTGCGACATGGTCACGCGCGTACGCGCGGACTGTTTCGGGATATCGGGTTCACTGGGGACGGCGCGCGCCCGCGCGGGTCGTCGCGTGGCTTCACGCTGATCGAAGTCATGATCACGGTCGCCATTATCGGCATCATCGCCGCCATCGCGTTTCCCAGCTACCAACGTCACGTCGTCAAGGGCAACCGCGCCGCGGCCGAGGCATTCGTCCTCGAAGCCGCGAGCCTGCAGGAACGCTACCTGGTCGACAATCGCGCCTACGCCACAACCCTTTCCGCGCTTGGTTTCGCTGCCTTGCCGGATTCGATCGCGCCCAACTACCAGGTCACGCTCACCGTGACGGCCGCGCCTCCGGCCTACGTTTTCACCGCGACCCCCATTAATACCCAGCTTGCCCGGGACACGGACTGCGGCGTGCTGACACTGAACAATACCGGCGACAAGACGGCCGCCGGCGTGGCATCCACCTCCTGCTGGAAATAGGCCATGCCGAACTTCTCGCCAACCTTGCCTGCGACGCAGCGCGCGGCCGGCTTCACGTTGATCGAGCTGATGATCACCGTGATCGTGCTGGTGATCGTCGTCTCCATGGCCGCGCCGGCCATGAGCCAGTTGATTTCGTCGCAACGCACCCGTAACGCCGCCGCCGATCTGGCCTCCGCCTTGACCCTGACGCGCAGCGAAGCGGTCAATCGCAGTGCCACCACAACGATGACGGCATCCGGCACCGGCGGCTCATGGACCGGTGGCTGGGCCGTGGCGGCGGGCACCGCCCGGATTCGCGGCTATGGCCCGTACGACGGCATCACCATTACCGCAAGCGGCGGAAGCTCGCTGGCCATCGGCAACGATGGCCGCCCCACTGCTGGCACCCAGACATTTCAGGTAGCGCCATCCACCAATGCGACCAGCGCCACGACCGTCTGCGTCCAGGTGGGCGGCACGGGGCGCGTAACCACCGTGAACGGAACCTGCACATGATGAACCGCATGAACCGCACACAGCAGTCGCGCCCCCAGCGCCCGGGAATCGGCCTGGCATCGCAGCGTGGCGCCACCATGATCGAGGTGCTGGTCTCCGTCGTGATCCTGCTGATCGCGCTGCTCGGCACAGCCGGGCTGATCGCGCGCTCGGGACAGAGCGAGATGGAGTCCTACCAGCGCGCGCAGGCACTCACGCTGCTGAAAGACATGGTGGCGCGCATCAACGCCAACCGTCAGGCTGCCCCCTGCTATGCCAGCGGCAGCACCATGACCGTGATGGGTAACGCCACAGTCGCGCCACCGGTGTGCACGGGCGTGAGCAATGCCCAGTTGGGCACGGCCACGGCCGATCTCGCCGCATGGAGCACCGCGCTGCAGGGTAGCGCCGAGAGCAGCAGCAGCGGCACGGCGGTCGGTGCCATGATCGGCGCGCTTGGCTGTATCGAATCGATCGATGCCACCAACCAGATCTACCGCGTCACGGTGGCATGGCAGGGGCTGGCGCAAACCGTGACCTCCTCGTTGCCATGCGGTGCGGGCTCGTTCGGCAACGACGCGAACCGCCGCGCCATCAGCGTAACGGTCCGCATCGGAGTCCTGTCATGACGCGGGCGCATCATGCAGCCGCGCTGCACCTGAGGAGCCGGCAACGCGGTTTCTCGCTGGTCGAGCTGATGGTGGCCATCACGCTCACCCTGATCATCCTGACCGCGCTTTCGGCGCTCTACCTCAATACCAGCACGACGCGCAACGAGTTCGCCAATAGCGCCGATCAAATGGAAAACGGCCGGTACGTGCTCGACACGATGACCCGCGAGCTCGAGCTTGCAGGCTTCTTCGGCCCGACCAACCTCTCCACCAAGGCGCTGGTCTCGAGCCCCGACGTCTGCGCCACCGATCCCAGCGCGCTCGGCTTCTCGGGGTCGCCTGTCACGATGCCGCTTGGCGTGCAGGGCTTCGCGCCTGGCACCATCGCGCCGTGCCTGTCGAATCTGCTGGCAAGTTCCGAGATCCTGGTGGTTCGGCGCGTGTCGACCACGCCGGTCAGCGCCGCGGTAACCGGCACACCGTATCTGCAGGCGTCCTTTTGCGCGAGCGACACGTCGCAGATGGTCTTCGGCGCCAGCGCCGCGCAGTTCACCTTGCGCACCAAGACCTGTGACAACACCGTGCCGTCTGCTCTGCGCCAGGCGACGGTCCGCATCTATTACCTTGCCGGATGCGACCAGTGCGGCGGCAGCGGCGACGGCGTGCCGACGCTGAAAATGGCCGAGCTAAGCAACGGCGCATTCCAGATCCAGTCGGTGGCCGTCGGCATCCAGGACATGCATCTGATCTACGGGGTCGATCTGGATAGCAACGGCTCGCCCGACTGCTATGTGGCGGACCCCGGTAGCAACAATGCCGCGCAATGCACGACAGTGACGACTTACGACTGGAGCGTGCCGCTGACCAACTGGAAGAACGTGACCGCCATCCGGATCGGCGTGCTGGCCCGTACCTCGCGCAAGACGAACGGCTGGACGGACACGCGCACCTATGACCTCGGCCGCGCGCAAGCGGCTGGTCCGTTCAACGACGGCTACAAGCGCCACATCTACGCACAGACGGCCCGCCTGATCAACGTCGCGGGGAACAGGGAATGAAGATGCACCGGACACGACGCCGACAATCCGGCGCAACGCTCCTGATCACGATGATCTTCGTCGTGATCTTCCTGCTGCTGGTCATCTCCCTGGTGAGCACCGGCATCGTCAATACCAAGGTGACGGCCAACCAGCAGCACAACGTCGAAGCGGTCAGCGCGGCGCAGCAAGGCATCGAGCAGGTCATCAGCCAGGACTTCACGTCCGCGCCGGTCGCCACCACCGTCCCCGTGGATGTGAATGGCGACGGCAAGGCCGACTACACCGCGCAAGTGGCGACGCCGGTTTGCCAATCGAGCACCACGATCACGAACACGCAGCTCGACGTCAACAACCCCGACGACGTGGCGTGCTTCGTCGGCAACGGTAACAACAACACCGGCATCATCGATGCCACCGGCGGTAGCGGAGGCAACTCGCTCTGCAACACCACGCAATGGGATGTCAGCGCCACCGTGAGCGACGCAGCCGCGACGAACGCCAATGCAACGCTTCATCAGGGCATCGCGGTGCGAGTGCCCTACGGTACCGCCTGTCCCTGATCAACAACGCAGCTGCCTTTCAATTCGCCGCTCCAGGAACCGCTCATGCGCAAATCCGCCCCTCATCTCGCGCTCGCCGGCTGCCTCGCGATGGCCGTCGCGCTGCCGGCCTCGGCCGAGGACATCGACCTGTACACGGGTCTCCAGCCGGAGGCTGGCAAGCCCAACGTCCTGATCGTGCTCGACAACGCGTCAGCCTGGAACGCCTCGGCGAATTTCACGTGTTCCACCTCAGGCGTGGTGTCGAGCAATAACGCGAACACCGACGCGGGTGCCGAGCAGTGCGCGCTGTACAACGCCGTCAACTCGATTCTGAAAAGCCCAACGCTGCTCGGCAACATCAACCTCGGCATCATGATGTTCGGCGACAGCAAGAACTTCGGCGGCATCATGAAGTTCCCGTCCGCGGCCCCGTACAAGCTGCCGCTGATGGACACCACCGGCGTCAACAACCTCCTCACGTACATCAAGACGATCGACCGGACTAACGACAGCGCCGGCAACTCGCAGGTCGCGGGGTCGATGCAGGAAGCCTGGGCCTACTATGCCGGCAAGCAGGGCCTGTCCGGCATCACCTATACGTCGCCGATCGACAACCCATGCCAGCGCAACTTCGTCATCTACATCGCCAACTCGGTCAACAACGGCAAACCCGGTGACACCGGCCAGAATGCCATCGACAGGCTGACGAACCAGGCCAAGGCGAGCACCGCGCAACTGCAGCAGATTGTGCTGCCATCGGCCACCGCCAAGTACCAGGCCAACTGGGCTGACGAGTGGGCCCGGTTCAACTACCAGACCAATCTGTCGGCCAGTTCGACCGACCATCAGAACATCGTCACCTATTCGATCGGGGTGACCGACGGCAGCAACCCCGACTACCTGCAACTGGCCAAGAGCATGGCCAGCAACGGCGGGGGCAAGTATTCGGAAGTCAAGCTCGGGGACCCGAACGGGCTGGCCGACGCCCTGATGGCCATCTTCAACGAAGTGCAGGCGGTGAACAGCGTCTTCGCCTCGGTCAGTCTTCCGGCTTCGGTCAATGCACAGGGCCAGTTCCTGAACCAGGTCTACGTCGGGATGTTCCGCCCCGACGCCACCGCCGCGCCGCGCTGGTTGGGGAACCTGAAGCAGTATCAGGTGGGCTATGACACCAACGGCAACCTGGTCCTGCAGGATGCCAAGGGTGCCAGCGCCATCAGCAACGCCCAGACCGGTTTCATCTCGCCCAACTCCGTCAGCTTCTGGACGGCGGAGCCACCCCAGACCTATTCCAGTGCCGGATACGGTGCCAACATGTCGACCTGGCCGTCTGGTGGCTACTGGCAGAACAGTCCGTCTGGAACTGGCTGGCAATTCGATTCGCCAGACGGCGAAATCGTGGAAAAGGGCGGCGTGGCGGAAATGATGCGCGCGCAATGGCTGGGCGATCAGACTTCCCGCAGGCTGCTGACATGCAATGGCGTGGGCACGTGTTCCACGTCGGGTGGCGTTAGCGCCCTGACGAGCTTCGATGCCAACAACAAGTGGTTCACTACCACGGCTGGGCTGGCAGCGCTCAATGTCAACGCCACGACGGATACCACCAACAAGAACGTGATCCAGGCCCTCCCGTCCACCGAGGTGCCTAACCTGATTGCCTGGGTGCGCGGCCAGGACATGACCCCTGCCAGCACCAGTACTAGCACCAGCGGCAGCAGCGGGAATGGAAACGGGAATGGCAAGAACAACGGCAGCAGCGGTTCGGGTACCACGACCACCACAACAACGACCATGGCAGGCGCGGAAGCGGAACTCGGCCCGGGGGCACCGGTAACCGTCCGCTCGTCGATCCACGCCGACGTGCTCCACTCGCGCCCCGCTGTGGTCAACTATGGCGGCTCCATTGGTGTCGTGGTCTACTACGGCACGAACGACGGCGTCTTCCACGCCGTCAACGGCAACCGCTCACAGGGCATCGGCGCCACACGCGCCGGCGGCGAAATCTGGGGATTCATCGCGCCCGAGTTCTTCGGCAAGCTCAATCGTCTCTACCAGAACACGCCGGAAATCAAGCTCTCGACCACGCCGGCTGGCATCACGCCGACGCCGCTGCCGCGCGACTACTTCTTCGATGGCAGCACGACGGTCATGCAGGATCTCCGCGATCCGAACAACCCGCACGTCATGATCTTCCTGACCGCACGACGTGGCGGCAGCCTGGTCTACGCACTAGACGTGACCGATCCGACCAACCCGCAGTTTGTCTGGCGGCTCAGCAACACTGACCTCGCCGAGATGGGCCAGACCTGGTCGCAGCCCAAGGTGATGCGCGTGCACGGCAATGCGAACCCCGTCATCGTCATGGGCGCGGGCTACGACCCTGCCGAGGATAGCGACCCGTCCCCGGGCGTCAATACGATGGGGCGCGGCCTGATCATGGTCGACGCCTACAAGGGCAACATCGTCTGGTCCGCGCAGCCGTCCTGTGCTGGCGTCACAACGCCATGCCTGGCCGTATCCGGCATGACCCGCGCGATTCCTTCCGATGTCACGCCGCTCGATCGCAACGGCGATGGCTATGTGGAGCGCGTGTACGTGGGCGATGTAGGCGGCAATGTCTGGCGCGCCGATTTCGAAACCGCAGCCAGCAATGCGCCCACCGCCTGGACGGTCACGAAGCTTGCGGCCCTGGGGGGCGGCGCAGGTACGAACGATGCTCGCAAGTTCTTCTACCCGCCTGATGTCGTCTCGACGAATGGATACGATGCGATCTCGCTTGGCTCCGGCGACCGCGAGCATCCGCTTTACTCGGCGTCCACCGCACCCGGCACCGCATACAACGTGGTCAACCGCCTCTACATGCTGAAGGACACCAACACCACTGGCATGTCGACGTCGTGGAGCCCGATCACGGAAAGCAACCTGTTCGATGCCACGGCCACGACCTACGATGGCAGCAAGTCGGGCTTCTTCATCACGCTGGTCAACCCGGGCGAGAAGGCGGTGAACGCACCGCTGACCGTCGCTGGCTATACGAACGTGGGCACCAACACGCCTTCCGTGCCGGTCGCCGGCGCTTGCTATCCGAACCTTGGCACCGCCCGTAGCTATTCCTACAACTTCCTGACCAGCATCGGCCAGAACACGAACCGCTACATCGTGCTGGATGGCGGCGGCTTCCCGCCTTCCTCGGTGTTTGGCCTGATCACAGTCAGTACTGGCGGCAACTCCGTCGTCACGCCAGTGCTGCTGGGCGGTGGCAACCAGACCGCCACCGGTGGCGGTGACTCGAAGTCCGGCCTCGGCGTACAGAAAGTGAAGCCTGCCGGGCTTGGCAAGCGCAAGCGTGTCTACTGGTACGACGAGATCGACAAGAAGTAGCCTTGTCGAGGCGCGGCGGCTGTTACGAATGGTTGCAATCCCCGGACTCGGTCAATCCACCGCCGAGCCTAAGATTCGGGCAACAAGACACGAGGGAGAGCCACCATGAAAACAGTCGCCCGCGCAGCACTGATTGCCGTACCGTTCGTCTCGATGCTAACCGCTTGCGGCGGTGGCGGAGATGGCGGCAGCGGCAGCAATAGCGGCACCACCGGCAACGGTACCTTGCAGGTCTCGATGACCGATGCCCCCTCCTGTGGCTTCGACCATGTCTTCGTCACGGTCAACAAGGTCCGGGTGAACACCAGCAGTTCCGCCGGTGACAACGATGCCGGCTGGACCGACATCACAATGGCCTCCCCCCAGAAGATCGACCTGCTCACGCTGACCAATGGCGTGCTGGCCGACCTTGGCCGCGCCCCGCTTCCCGCGGGTCAGTACCAGCAGATTCGACTGGTGCTGGCAGCCAACCAGGGCAACACGCCCGCCAACTCCGTGGTAGTCACCGGCACCACCACCGAGCAGCCGCTGGACACGCCAAGCGCCACGCAAAGCGGGTTCAAGATCATCCAGCCGTTCACCGTGCAGCCGAACACGCTGGTGGACCTGGTGCTCGACTTCAACGCGTGCAAATCGATCGTCCAGCGCGGCAACGGCACGTTCAGTCTCAAGCCGGTTGTCACCGCGATTCCGATGGTCGTCAGCGGATCGATCACGGGTAACGTCGCGACGGCGCAGGCCGGCGCGCAGGTCTTCGCCGAACAGAACGGGCAAGTCGTGCGCGGCACGGTGGCCGACGGCAATGGGCAATTCGTGCTGTCGCCGCTGGTGCAGAGTTCGACCAATGGCACCTACGATGTGGTGATCGTGGATAACCAGGTCCCCACGGGCCATGCCACGGGCATCATCCGCTCGGTGCCGGTGACGGCCACGCAGACCACGACGATCTCCACCGCCGGCGCACCGTTCACGCTACCGACTTCGGCCACCAGCACGGCTGCCGGCACGACCACCCCGGCCGCGCAGGCGTCACTGCGCGCCTTGCAGACGATCGGCTCGGCATCCTACGAGATCACCTCCACCAACGCGAACCTGGACACCGGCGCCTACTCGCTGGCACTCCCTGCGGCGGCCCCGCTGGTGGGCACGTATGGCACCCCTCTGCCGATCACACTGCAGAGCATCACCGCCGTGGCAGGCAAGTACTCGATTCAGGCAACCTCCGCGGCGGGCGTCACGCAGAACACCCCGGTGAATGTCTCTTCGGGCAATCAATCGGGCATTGACTTCAACTTCTAGTCGATCCGGATAGTCGTCATTCGCACGTCGCCAGTCGCACGGCCGGGCCCGCAAACGAGAAGGGCCCGGTTCATTGCAACCATTCGTAACAAGGCCCAGGTGCGATTGGCACGACATATCACGCCGTGACATGACATCCGGCCATCAGACGATCACGCCGGTGCCGGATCCGCGTATTCGTCGTGCCGCTTCCACCATGGACCCGCCTCGTTGCGCCCTCTCGGCGCGCGGTCGAGCCACTGGTACATCCCCCACAAGCCATCCAGCCCTCGCGCGTACGTAGAGTAGGTGTGATAGATGACGTTGTCCTCGATCACGAACGCGCTCAGGCCTGGCAAGTCTCGCGAGAACGTGGCGGCGTCCGTGCCGCAGGTCGCTGCGAACGTCTTGAGCGGTTCGGGCGGCTGGGCCGTGTCCAGCTTGCGCCGCCCGCGCTCGTAGTTGTATTCGGCATCGCCGGCACGCTGCTGCGCCTCGGTCATCGAGACATTGAAGTCGAAGTTGAAATCGCTGCTGGACGACGACGCCCAGGGAAACGTCCAGCCCATCCGGCGCCGGTATGCCAGCAGCTTGTCGAGCGGCGCGCGCGAAGCCGCCCAGAGCATCACGTCGTGATTGGCCAGGTGGATCGCAATGCCGTTGAAGCTATCGGCAATCGACGAGCAGGATGGGCACCCGGCCTTGTAGTCGGGGCCGAACATGAAGTGGTAGACCAGCAGTTGCGATCGCCCCCGGAACAGGTCCGCCAGCGATGCGCTGCCCTGCTCGGTATCGAACCGGTATGCCTTGTCCACGCGCACCCATGGCAGTGCCTGACGCTGGCGCGCCAGTTCGTCGCTGCGGCGCGTCAGTTCTTTCTCCGCCTTGAGCAGATCGAGCCGTGCGGCCAGCCATTGTTCGCGCGTCCCGGTGGAATGTGTGGTCATCGTCGCTCCCTCCAATGCAGTAGGTATCCCTGTGCTAGATTAGGCGCCTCCATCGCCAGTGCGGGAGTGACAAATATGTCGGGATTCGGATGGACTCGCTGATCACGGCTGCGGCGTTGGCGCTTGCAGCCGGCGACCCACTTGGCGCGCTCAATCGCATAGCCCTGCGCGACGATCCCCCTGCACTCGCGCTGCGCGGCATCGCCATGGCGCAGCTTGGCGAATTCGCCCGCGCCAAGGCACTGCTACGCAGCGCCGCACGCGCCTTCGGCGCGAAGGAGGCAGTCTCCCGGGCGCGATGTATCGTTGCCGAGGCAGAAGTCGCACTGGCCTCGCGTGACTTGGGCTGGCGGACCAAATGGCTCGACGCGGCGCGCGTCACGCTGGAAGCGCATGGCGACCACGCCAACGCCGCATGCGCACGCTACCTGGAGCTTCGCCGTCAGTTGCTGACCGGACAGCTCGACGCGGCCGAGCAAGCACTGGACGCCATCGATCCCACGGCCTTGCCACCGGCATTGCGCGTCGCCCACGAGCTGGTTGCCGCCGGTGTTGCCATGCGGCGGCTGCGCACACAGGAGGCCCGCATGGCATTGATCCGCGCCGAGGTCTTTGCCCGCGATGCCGGCATCCCCACGCTGCTCGCCGAGGTCCAGAGTGCCACCGCGCAACTCGATGCGCCGGCGGCCCGCCTGATCGCCCGTGGTGACATCCGATCCATTGGGCTCGATGAGGTGGCGTCGCTGCTGGCGTCTCCCACGCTCGTGGTCGACGCGTGCCGCCTGGCCGTGAGCAAGGCTGGCGCGGTGGCCTCGCTGGCGTCGCGTCCAGTGCTGTTCGCGCTGGCTCGCACGCTGGCGGAGGCATGGCCCGACGATGTCGCGCGCGACACGCTGATCGCGCACGCCTTCCGCACCCGTCATGCCGACGAAACGCTGCGCGCGCGACTGCGCGTGGAAATCGGCCGATTGCGTACGGTACTAAGTTCGATGGCCGGCATCCATGCAACGAAGCGCGGCTTCGCATTGGCGCCACGCCAAGCGACTGAAGTCGCGGTGCTGGCGCAGCCGGTCGAGGATGCGCATGCCATGCTGCTGGCCTGCCTTGCGGACGGCGAGGCTTGGTCAAGTTCCTCGCTGGCGCTCGCACTTGGCGCCAGCCAGCGCTCGATTCAGCGGGCGCTCGAAACACTGGCAGCCGCCGGCAAGGTGCAGTCGATCGGGCGCGGGCGCGCCCAGCGCTGGATCACCGCGCCGATGCCTGGATTCACGACAACCTTGTTACTCCACGTGCCGCTGCCAGGCGATTAGCATGAAATCCCGCTCAACGGATAACCATCATGAAACGAACCAACGCAACAATCCTCCGCGAATTCGGCCCCTTCCCTGGCGTCGAGCAAGTGAATGGCGTGACCTATGACGGCAAGCAGGTCTGGATGGCGGTTGGCAACAATCTGGTCGCGCTCGACCCAGCCACCGGCAAGACCCTGCAGACAATCGACGTCGCGGCACACGCCGGCACGGCATTCGATGGCCGGCATATCTTCCAGATCGGCGATGACCGCATCCGGAAAATCGACCCGGTGACGGGCCGCGTGCTGGCCACGATTCCAGCGCCCGGCGGCGGTGGCGACTCAGGGCTCGCCTGGGCCGAAGGCACGCTGTGGGTCGGCGAGTACCGCGAACGCAAGATCCATCAGATTGACCCGGAGACCGGCGCCATCCTGCGCACCATCACCTCTGACCGTTTCGTCACGGGGGTCAGCTGGGTGGACGGCACGCTCTGGCACGGCGCCGGTGAGAGCGATCAGGGCGCGCTTCGTCGCATCGATGCGGCAACCGGCGAAGTGCTGGAACAGATCGACATGCCACCCGGCGTGATGGTGTCGGGGCTCGAGTCTGATGGGAAGGAGCAGTTTTTCTGCGGCGGCGGCTCCAGCGGCAAGCTGCGCGTGGTGCGTCGCCCTGCCCGCGAATGACGTCAGGTTTGGCGGAGTGAAGGGCTGGAGCCCACGCAAGGGCTCCAGCCCGATACCGGATCAGTAACCGTAGTACGGCTGCGGTGCGTAGTTGACCGGAGCTGCACCACGGCACGGCACATACGCGCCGTCATAGCTGCGATAGCAGTAGCCCGGGGGTACTTGCGGCGCTGCGTAGGCCACGGGCTGCGGCGGCGCGTAGACCGGGGCCGGCGCAGCCATCACTGGCTGGCTGCTGGCCACCAGCGCGCCAATCGCCAACCCCGCGACGGCCGCCACCGCCAGCGCCGCGCCTGCCGAACTTCCGCCGCCACCGTGGTAGCCGCCACGATAGTAACGATCATGCGCCGAAGCCGAGCCCGCGACCAGCATGGCGGCGCTCAGGACGGCAATACCGGTATAACGAATCGACGTGCGCATTTCAGACTCCTTGACGGCCAACGATTGGCCTCGCTTGTTCGATTCCATCATGGACGAGGAACCATTACATTGGGTTACGGGATCGTGAGCAGATGTTAATGGCGGGGCATTTCTGGGGCGGATGAAATCCGCCGTTGCAATTGCTGCAAATACAGCAACACCTTGCCCCGCCATCAGGCGCCAGTTGACAGCCGGGGCCGCACTGCAAATACTGCCGGCACGCATCGCCGCAGCCCCGATACCCCCGAGACGGTGCCGGCAGTTCGAATCGTCGCAGTTCATTTCCCCTACTCATTGCCCAACAGGGCCCAATCAGGGACGACCATGATCAGACGCCGCCTTATCATTGCCGCCGCAGCCGCGACTGCGCTCGCCGCCTGCGCCTCGGGCATTTCGAACGCCCCCGCCCCGGTGCCGCAGCCCGACACCACCGGCAGCCATGCCGCTGGCAAGACCGAAGTGCTCTGGCTCGGCCAAGCCGCCACGCGCATCACCACGCCCGGCGGCAAGGTCATCGTCATCGACCCCTGGCTGACCGGCAATCCGAAGACGCCGCCCGCGTTCAAGCAACTCTCCGCGCTAGGCAAGGTCGACATGATCCTGCTCACCCACGCCCACGGCGACCATCTCGGGGATGCGCCGGCAATCGCCACGACGCAGCACGTGCCGATCTGGAATGGCGGCGGCATGGGCCAGCAACTGGTCAGCCTTGGTCTGGTGACCTCGGATCTGGTGCAACCGTTTGGCAAGAGCGGCACTGTCATGCCTTTCGGACCAAACGGTCCGAAGATCACCGCGGTCCATGCCGAGCATTCCTCCGAACTGGTCTGGAAGAATCCGGCCACGAACAAGAACGAAACCCACTACGGCGGCGAGCCGGTCGGCTACATCATCGAGATGGAGAATGGCTTCAAGATCTGGCACATGGGCGATACCGGACTGTTCAGCGATATGAAGCTGATCGCCGAACGCTACAAGCCAGATCTGGTCATGATCCCAATCGGCGGGCATTACACGATGGGCCCGCAGGACGCGGCGATAGCCGTGCGCGATTTCATCAAGCCGAGGTATGCCATTCCGATGCACTACGGCACGTCGCCGATGCTGCGCGGCACGCCTGACGAGTTCAAGGCCGCGCTCGGGGCCGGGGCCACCACGGCGGTAATCGTGCCCGATCCCGGCCAGCAGGTCGCGTTCTAAGGAACGATGCCGCAGTCCGTGGCATCGTTCCTGCCTTCAGGTCGAGAAATCATGACAGCACAAGCCCAGGACACACCGCACCCGGCGCGCACCCAATCGCTGCCGAGCCGCCACGACTTCGCAACGACGGTGGCGCGCCTCAAGGACGCGCTTGCGTCGCGCGGGCTCACGCTGTTCACGGATATCGATCAGAGCGCTGCCGCCGAACAGGCCGGCACATCGCTCAGGCCGACGCAGCTGTTTCTCTTCGGCAACCCGAAGGGCGGCACGCCGGCGATGCAGGCCAACCCCCATGCCGCGATAGAGTTGCCGTTGCGAGCGGTAGTCTGGGAAGACGACCGTGGCGCCACGCATATCGATTATCAGGATGCCGCAGGTGTCCTCAGCAGCGAGTACGGCTTGCAGCCGGCCCTCGTGGCACCGTTAGCCACGGTACGCGCGTTGCTCGAAGGCGTGGCTCACGACACGTAACACCCGCCACCGCGAGGCGGAGATCACGCCACTCGCGGAATACCTGGCCGTGGTCTGCAACCCGGCGATGCCAAAGAGGCACCTACTGAGGCACCTACTGGGGCACGCTGGGCAACGCAGGCTTCTCACTGCCCTGCACTGCTGCACCCGCTTCGGTCTGGTGCGTTGCCTCCATCGCCTCAAGCTTGCGCAGCGATTGCTGCAGCGAGTTGGGGTAGTTCTCGTCGTTGATATCGAAGCCTACCGACTTCAGCGCCTGCAACTCGCGAAGAATGCTCGCGCGAGTGACGGGCGGCGGAGCGGTTCCCGTCGTCGTTTGCGCGCGGGCATAGCCGCAGACGGCGATCATCGGCAGGACGATGGCACATGCACGGCACATTGTGGCGAAAGATCCGGATTCCATAGCGCACTCCTGATCCTGGAGTTGGGGTCGAACAGGGGTACTCACGTACTCGAGGGCCCAAGAGAAAAGAGCATAGGCGTCCGCGCAGCGGCATGCCGGGTCGGCCCGGCCCATCCGCGGACAGTTTCTTGATAGACCATTTTGCGGGCAAGTCCACCGGAAGCGTCGTCCGCGCAGAACATGCCAATCTGGCCGTGCGGCTGGCATCCGCACATGGCAGTCACACATGGCGGTCACACATGGCGGTCACAGGCGCAGGCGACGGTACATTGCGGCCCCTGCGGACACGAGAGGCAATCGATTCGAGGATTCAATGCGCAGGTTCGGAAGCTTCCCGAAATCGGCACAGGGCGGCTGATGTTTAATCAGGGCGTCCATGCCGCGCGGACATGCGGCATGGACTGGCATGGCGACAGGCTGGAGGGTAACCTTCGCACTCCTTCGCTACGTCCTCGAGAGAGAGGCAAGCATGCGGGAGAGTCTGTTACCGGCCGTGAGCGGCCATTGCCACCAAGGGCAGGTTGATGCAATGGCGGACTGATCCTCTGTGGGGCAGATCGAGAACCCCACCACTCTGGCAGCCTGGAAAGACAGGCACTTCAACCGTCACCTGCCCCTCCTTCCAGTTCGCAAATCTCATCGACGTGCGACTCAGGTAATGACGGTTGCGCTTGCGTCGCACACCATGCACGGTGGATCGGCTGCGGCATACGCTGCGGATGGCGCCAACAGGGCCGAGCAAAGCACGGCCACCATGCCCAGGGCAACAAGTGTGTGTGATGTCCGAAGGGGTTCTGACGCGCGGCGCGTCACGCTATCGTCCGCGAATTCTGCTGGTTTGACTGACATGATCAAGCTCCGAAGGTAGTCCTATTTGCCTGAACCGGCAGCGATGCGCCACCCGTTCCCTGCCTTCGTTATAGGCCACCGCGGCTACGCGCAACTATCCGAAAATTCCCAAAATCCAACAGGAAACTCCGGTCGCGATATCACCGCACGGTGTGGCGCTTGCGACGCTGATGGGAAAATTCGGAGCCGTCGTCCCGCCGAATGGGCAACATCCGAGCAAAGCGATTGCCTTGGGCAATCACAATGAGGAGTAACGGTCGACGATCCACGCATCGGTCACTGCATGACACCTCCCGGAGTTCCAACCATGCATTCCGAACTTCAAGACGAAATCCTGCAACTCAGGGCCAGGAGCGCGCGCTTTGCCTGCCTGTCGTATCGGCTCAGCGACCTTGAGGATGTGCTTCGCTTCATCAAGTCCGGTCTCCTGAAAGCAACGCCGGCAGCCATTGCGCAGTACCGGAAAGAGCGCCTTCAACTCATCAGCCAGATCCAGGCAATGCTGCTTGCGTCCAGGACCGCCTGACGACATTTCGGGGCAGCCACGGCCGCGCTATCGCTGGCGCGCCATGCAAAACGCCGCGAAACCCCCAAAGGATCTCGCGGCGCCCATCAGGCAGGACCTGTTTCGTCCCACCACACAGTCTGATTACCAGTTCGCGTCCGAAGTCGGTGGCCCAAGCTGCGCACTCTTCTTCACCACCTTCCGCCCCCCCTTGGCGGCAGCGGAACTGGCCCCGGCTGGCTCATTGCGCGATACCGCTTCGGCCCGCAACTGAAGCTCGCCAGATTTCACTTCGTCAAGGTTGATCTTGACCGACTCCAGGTGACCGTACGACATCGAAGCCGTCACCCGGTCCACCACCACCGTGCAACACTCCTGCTCGGTGAAGCCCAGCGAACGACCGGTCTGCGGATCGGTCAGCTCCTTGCCGAGACGCACCACCTGATAGGTCGCGCCCTGACGCACCGATTGCCCACCCTGGCTCAGGACCACGTTGTAGCCGTCGCGCGAAGCAATGCTCACCGGGTAGAGCCGAACCAGAATGTCTGCCACCACCTTCCGGACCACAGCCGATTCCATCGCATCGACGCGATCGCCTGACTGCTCGGCGGCGCCGCCATCCACGGTATTGCTGAACAGCACTTCACGCGTGGTGACATTCACGAACTTCTGCGACACGGACCAGCGACCGGCACGACCAGTTTGATCCGCGTCGGTGGGCCGTCCCGTTTCGAAGGCGTTGACGCTGCCGAACCAGATCAAATCGGCACCCAGGCCTTGCCCGATCTTCGAGAATTGGTCGTTCGAAACCTCGCCGCTGGCAATCCGCTCGATCTCGCCATACAGCTCGGGCGCATCGCCGCGCTCGAGCACCGTGAAGCGCCCGCTTTGGGTCAGGGCATCGGTGATGCGCTGACGCAGCTCGGCGGCGATCCGCTCGGCGTTGTTGCCGCCCACGTGTCCGATCCGCAGCGGCGCGATGGCAATCCGTAGCTTGCCCGTGTCCGCCGGCGCCTTGAACTTGGCCACGTCGGCTTCGATCGACGCCTTGTAAACCCGCTCCATCAGCCCCGGCGCATCCAGACTGACCACCTTGAAATTGGTCACCGCGCCGCGGGTAGTCTGGCTGACCAACTCCGCAAAGCCCGCCGAGGATAGCGTAATGGCTTCGCGACCCACCGCCGCGCCAAGCGCGGTCTTGAACTGGGTGCTAGACAGGTCGATCGTCGTCCCGGTGACCTGCATGATGGCCTGCCGCAGCGCCTGATCCACGGCCTCCGCCGCTGACGCGCCCACACCCGAAGCGGAGACGTGGACCCGCTCCACGACGCCGACATCGGGCTTGCCGGCTTGCGCCGTCGGATTGGACGCGGCCCCGGTCTGAGGGGATGCGGCAACGGGCTTGTCGCCCGGAGACTGCTGTCCGCAGGCAACAAGCAGGGCCACGGCGCAGGTTGCGGCCAAAGTGGCCCTTGCTTGCGAAATCATGATTGTCACCGTCAGAGACGCTTAGAACTTCGACGACAGCGCGGCCGTCGCATCCTTCGGTACGGGAATGTCATGCGACTTGGCATAGGCCGTAGCGGCCTGCAGCGTGCTGCTCAGACGCGACACATGCCCGGGCAGTTCGGTGGCGATATACGTGCCGGTCGAGAGCTTGCTGCCCAGTGACATCTTGTCCATGATCGACGCGCTCGTCAGTTGTGCCTGGGCGGCATCCTTGAACGCCATGACGTTGGATCGCAGGCCGACGTAGCGCAGCATGCCGAGCCCCAGATGCTTCATGCCATCGGTATAGGCGGCCTTGCCGGCGGCATCCATGCGCGTGTTGCCGTCCTTGAGCGCGGCCTCGATGGCCTTCGATGCCTCGCTCTGCACCTTGTCCGCTTCCTGCAGGCTGTCCTTGGTGGCACCCGAGGTCAGCGCATCGGCCGTGGCCTGCGCCTGTGCGGCAACTTCCTTGAGGCCGACAGCCTGCGCCAGATTGACTTGCGCCAGCAGCACTTCCTTGCCGGCCGCGCCATACGCGGCGGAAAGCTGGTCCTGCATAGCCCCCGCATCGGCACCACCACCCGATGCACTGCTGGACGGCGTCACGGCATTGGCAATGGCGCCAAGCGAAGGAAGAGCGTGCGCGTGCGCGGCGGCAAGTGACGACAGCGCGATGATGGCGAGGTGTTTTTTGATCATGATGTCAATTGGAGAATGTGAAAGAAGGCAGCCAGGCGGCTGCAAGCCGCTATCGCCTGGCCGGCCAACGGTGTCAGCGCACCTTGGCGTTATTCAGTTGCGCGGCCAGCTCACGTGCCGCCGAATCCGCCGCCCGCTTCAGGGCGTTCGTCTGGGCGACGCTGGCGTCCGGGCCCGTGCCCGAGAACTGCACCGGGCCCACCGATGACACCGTGCGCGGGAAGCGCGTCGTCACGTCGATCAGCTTCGCCGTCACCGTCACGTAGATCCGGGTCAGGCCCGTTACCGGATCGGTGTCCTGCATGCCGATATCGAGGGTGCCCAGCGCGAGGTACGGCACCTGGGCAGTCTGCAGTCCGAGCACCGCTTCGCGCATCGTGGCTGTTGATTTGCACCGAATCCTGACCCACGATTTGCATCGAAAATTGACCCACCCCAAAAGCTGTTAGGTGTCGCTTTGTGCGGGCTGTTTTGCGGTGC